>OHAF01000768.1_pt1 | contig 33530 bp, 28 predicted proteins | sample 1577041 | NCBI WGS metagenome assembly OHAF01 (sample SAMEA3541495, study PRJEB24748) | human gut metagenome | biome: human gut; feature: human-associated habitat; material: faeces | place: China | collected 2012
AAAATGGCTCCGACAGTCTGCGTGAGACTATTGAAGCCAATTATCGCCAAGTCAAGCAAGAGGTGCTATCCCTCGTAGACTCTGAGACTGCTCGTATCAAAGCTGACCCTGCTCTTTGTCATCTAATTAAATAATAGAGAAGAGTATGAGTATTCTTAGCCGCACACTATAATGGAATTAAAGGTTGATGAAGCTGGACGGAGTCTTCTTCATCAACATTTGTTGTTCCTTTAGGCATTAAGCAGTCAATAAAAGCTTTATTCCTAAGCTTGGCACGCTCTTTAAGTACTGAGAATTGAATCACTTCGGTATAGAGAGATCCATCTTGATTCGATCCACTTTCATCGATAACTGTTTTCATCGGTCGAAACAGGAAGTCGAGATGTGGAGCTGTCTTAAAATCTCCATCTGCTGCCCTAACATCTCTTTTCTCCAAACTCTCACCAATGAGATAACCATAGAAGGTAAGGAACTTATATTCTGGTTTTGTGAAGTTTCTGAGAAAATACGCATACGTTGATATTTGCGTTAGGCAATCTGCTAGATTCACACTTGGATTTTTGAACTCAATAATTACGCATTTGCTTTCAGAGGGAAAAAGAAGTACATCTGCTCGCATAAGTCTACGATTTTCTCCAAGAGAAATGAGATAACTCTTTTCCTTCTCTTCAAACTCATCTCTAAAAATACGATTGCCATCAATAGTGTCCTAAACGTTTTTGGCGGGCGAAGGGTGTGAGATAGTTGTCAAGCGGGTCAATCGCCCCTTGACATTTGCGGTAAAAACGGGGGGGATCCCCCCTATGCTATTTCGAGCTCGTCTGGAGGCGGTGAAAACGGCTCATTTATCCACTGAAAGAGGTCGATTTTGGTGAACGTGTTGAGTCTCAAAGATGCTGTTAAATTGGAGAGACACCAGGGGTGTTTTGCTATTCGCTTGAGATATTGAAGTAGGAGAATCGTAATCAGAGCCGTCCAAATCTGAATTTCGACAGCATTCAGAGAGGTCCCTAGAAAGCTCTTGATATGCAGGTTTTGCTTGAGGTTTCTAAAGAAAATCTCAATCTTCCAACGTGAGCGATATAGTGCTGCAATAGTACTGGCTGCATGCTTAAAGTCATTGGTATACAAATCAATCGTGTAGCCTCCTTGAACATTGTAGATGCCTATCCTACGAATCTTCTTAGGGTACTTGCTCGCTGTCTCTACGCCTGTCAGTCTCACCTCTTCATCTTTCAGTATCTCTTGAGATGTCGTATCCGGCAAATCTCTCTCCCTTATTGATTCAAATTGGATGTTGTCTCTTCCTCTGACGATGAAAACAACCCCTGTGCTGTCCCAATGATTCAGGAGTTCAGTATCACTGTAGATTCGATCAGCTACAACGATGGTGCCTCGGGCAAAGTGAAGCTTTTTGGCAATCGTATTGTCGGCTCCCTTGCCATTGCTTATACAGACGAATTCAGGCGTAAGTGTCTCAAAATCAAGCACTGTATGCATCTTGACGGCACCTTTGGTGTGCGTGTATAGAGCCCAGTCGTACATCTCTAGGCAGAGAGACATTAGGGTGGAGTCCAATAGACAGACTTTCGCCTTCAGCCGTTTCTTCATCTGCTTGAGACCTCCGTGCTGTCCCAAATATTGGAAGAGGGCATAAAAGACATCTTCGAAGAACTGAGAAGTCCTATTGGCGTTTTGGTAACTGATATTGGATTTGGAGGGAGCTCGTGATAGACCTAGATGATTGAGATTGCCCGTAGCAGATTGTAGCCCCTCTGAGATTTGACGTAGCGACACGCTACCCGAGAATTGGCTGAAGATCATAGTCACCAAATGGCTCCACGAGTTAAAGCCCTTTGCATGCTTGTCTGTGCCATGCTTCTTGACCAATCGTTGGATGATTTCTCGAGGTATAAGTCGGATTACTTGTGCGAATAGTGTTATATTTGCCATTGAAAAGGGTGGTTTGTAACAGCTTTCACTAGCTGTGCTTTCTTTCAATTACAAACCTAGCCTTTTCTCTTTATCCTGCAAAACGTTTAGGACACTATTGATAAGTATCGTAATTCTAACGAGTTACGATACTTTTGTTTTATAGGCCTCTACCTCTTCAGAGTAGTTACAGAGATAGCCGAAACACCCAAAATACGCTCCAATGGCTACACTTCTCTTCAAAAATACTTGAGGCACATAGAGTTAGAGCGAGCCACTAATTGCCGTTGGACCAATCTCTTTAGGCGGATTGTTCTGTAAAAGCGATGACCAGAGTGAGCCGGTAAGTTGAAATGTGCAAAAACTAGCGCTTGCCGTCTACTGAATTTTCTGTACCTTTGCGCTCATACCCCTAGAGTACACCTTATGGTGTCTCTCTAGAGTCATTTTAGAGAAGTTTGTAGCACGTCATGTCTCACGGAGGTCACTATACGATACATTTCAAGGGATTGCCACAAGGCGTCTCGACCGAAGACTTTGTTGCGGACTCAGCTTTTCTAGAGTCACGTCCTACGTTTGACCTCAGCGGAGGTCCCGTGGCATGCGCCATTCGCATAGATCGTGTCGGAGACACTTTCGACCTTCAGCTGACGCTCTCGGGCTCAGTGGAGACGCATTGTGATCGATGCTTAGCACCCCTAGAGATGCGCGTTGATATGACTCAGCATCTTGTCGTCAAGCTGGGCAACCAGTACGAGGAGGTGAGCGATGAGGAGATTATCGTACCGCATCACAGCCCCTCGCTCGACTGCGCTGACCTGATCTACGATCTGATCGTGCTCTCACTCCCCATCAGCCGGATGCATCCCGATGGTGCGTGTGCTGAGGATATGCAGGCCATCCTAGATGATCTCGATCCCACCGCAGAGGGCGAAAAGGATGGTCGCTGGGCTAAGCTCGATGCGCTACGTGACTCACTACAACAAGAGAAGGATAAATAATAAAATAGATAAACAATGGCACATCCCAAAAGACGGCAGTCCAAGATGCGCACTGCCAAGCGTAGAACGCACGACAAAGCAGCAACCCCCACACTAGCTAAGTGTAGCAATTGTGGAGCATGGCACGTATATCACACCATCTGTCCTGAGTGTGGTTACTACCGTGGACAACTAGCTATCGAGCAGGAAGAGGCATAATCGCCCCACACTGCTAAGCGATAAGACGGAAGCCCCTAGACGATCTTCAGATCGATCTAGGGGCTTTACTTGTATGATGCGGGCGCCAATCTCGCAGGCGCATGTTTGCACGAGTCATAATAAATAGGTATCTTTGTAGTGGTAATAAAACCATTTAACCTTTTAAGAATACCTATCTATGAGTAAGAAATCAATCAAAGGTACACGTACCGAGCAGAACCTCCTGAAGTCATTCGCAGGAGAGTCACAAGCTAGGAATCGCTATACATACTTCGCTAGCGTAGCGAAGGATGAAGGCTATCGTCAGATCGAGGCTATCTTCCAGGAGACTGCTGATCAGGAGAAGGAGCACGCTAAGCGTTTCTTCAAGTTCCTCGAGGGTGGTGATCTAGAGATCACTGCTTCTTATCCTGCTGGTGTCATCGGCACCACAGCTGAGAACCTAAAGGCTGCCGCTGATGGTGAGCACTGCGAGGCTGAGGAGCTCTATCCAGAGTTCGCCAAAGTAGCTGAGGAGGAGGGCTTCAAGGAGATTGCAGCCGTCTATCGCAACGTAGTTAAGGCTGAGCATGAGCATGAGATGCGCTACCTCAAGCTCCTAGAGCGTGTCGAGGCTGGCAAGTACTTCGAGCGTGACGAGGAGATCTACTGGCAGTGCCGCAACTGTGGCTTCGTGGTTAAGGCCAAGAAGGCGCCCGCTAAGTGCCCCGCTTGCGATCACCCACAGGAGTTCTTCGAGCCAATGCGCGACAACTACTAAAAAGTATCGCATAGGCTATCCGCCTATACAGGTCAAGCCCAGCAGACTCATCGTTTGCTGGGCTTGATTCATATATTTTCCCCTAGACAGAGCGGGATACTCATACAAGTGTGCCGAAGAGCTGCGCAAAAGCCTCCGCCATCGCTGCGCGTGTGTACTGCTGGTAGTGGTCGGTAAAGGTATCTACCGGTAGCACCTCGCCACGCTCTAGACGCTCCAAGTGGTGAGCGACAAACTGTACCACCTGCGCCACATCAATAGCAGCAAGCGATCCCGCATGTGCTCTGAGGATCTGAGATACAACGCTTTCGTCGCTCTCCACCATCAGGATCGGACGATGCATAGCCATCGCCTCAAAGAGCTTCGTCGTAACCATCCCGTGAGGGCCCTCGGGCTGCTCACGACGCCCTAAGAGGAGGAGCATGTCTGCCTGAGCTAGTAGTGTCGGCACCTCAGCATAAGGTACCATCGCGTGAAAGTGCTGACAGGCTCGCACTTCACCGCTATAACGCTCTAGGAGGCTTTCTAGAAGTTGCTGCGAAGCGTTGTCACAGTACCAGTGAACCTCGACAGCGCCACGACGCACCCACCTACTCAGCGCACTCTCTTGCAGCGCCTCTAGGAGCAGCGTCGGGTCGCGCATCTCTAGAGAGAGTAGTCGTCCTGTATAAACAATGCGCAGAGGCAATTGAGGAGCCACCTCAGGCGATGCGACAAAGAGTCTCTCGTCATAACCATTCGGGATACAGAAGACCTGCTGGTCCGGGTGCAACTGCTGCAACTGGTCACGATGCCACTCAGAGACAGTCGTGATAGCTGAGGCTGCCCTCAGAGCCCTTGTACGAGCTTTGATAAATTGTCTTCGCAGCCAGCGATAAGCCTCTTTGCGCAGAGGTAACCAACGAGGTAGCGGTGCTGGTAGAAAGCCCTCAGGCGTATACTCCTCGACGATGTCTCGACAGTCCATGACGGCGGGGAGCCCCGTCTGCCGTGCCAAGCGAGCTACCGCTGGTAGCGGGAAGGTACGATAACTCATTCCCACGATCAGTGCGTACTGTGTCAAGTCGTAATGTCGTCGCAAGTGACGTACGAAGCGCCTGCTCTTCACCTGCCATAGGGCATCAGCAAGCGCATAGAGAGACCTGCCCCTCGTAGGCGCTAGTGGCACACGTTCTAGACGATGCGCGGGCAAGCTACTCAGACGCTCCACAGAGCCGTGAGAGCCTAGGTGATCCCCTCGTATCTCCTCGCTCACCACATCGACCTGCCAGTCATGCTCGGGGAGCCGCTGCAGGAGTGCCGTGATACGGGGCGCAAACTGCGGGGGCAGCAAGTCAGTCAGTAGCAGGATACGATGAGGGCGCATAGGAGAGCTAGGACTATAACCCTACGATGTCAGGTGCGGGTGAAAGCTTGATGATCTGGCGCAGCAAAGTTCGGTATAGGCGTGTGTGGTAAATGTGCGGATCGTCTAGCAGCAGATTCTCATTGTGAAAGAGTAGCGTCACCTCTCCATGATACTTGTGCGTCTGATCGATCATTGCCACAGCGACACGCTCAGCCTCTGCGTAGTCTAGGTGCATATACTTCTCATCGTGTAGCGTGTAGTCCATCACCGTAAGCGGATGCAGGATCAGGTCCGTAACCTCCATGCTTTGCGGATTGATAAAGCGTACGGGTCGTGAGGTACCTAGCCTAAAGCCGGCCACATCTGCATACCCCATAGAGTAATCATGATAGATACCAGCCCCGAGGAGCGCATTGTAGTCCTCAGGCTCACGCACCGCTAGGTAGTGATGGCGAGAGTAGATGACTGACTGGCCCAGTTCTTTCTCTAGCTCTACCTTAGCAGCTTCCACTGCCTCAGGATGCTCAGAGCAGTAAAGGTTCAGGTGCAGCCCAAACTCCACCTTACGCCTTCGCGCCAGGCGCATGATAGCCGCTATCTTACGATTACGCAGCGTATAGTTAGGCTTGTCCAGTGGGTGCGGGCTGGGAGTCTTGATAAAGAAGATCGTACGCACGAGTGCAGCACACTTACGCTGTGTCTCCACATTCCAATCGAGGAAGCGACTATAGCTAAAGAAGAGATCCTCACTAGCTCGTGAGAATGTATTGTGATAGGCAGCTCGTAGAGAGAGACGCTCCTTGAGGAGCAAGCGCAGGAATCCCCGCACACCCGAGCTGTAGTACGGTTGATCTAGATCATGTGTCAGAGAGATCGAGCTAAATCCAGGTACCATCGGCTGCACCGCCAGACCTATCTCGCTCATTAGTCGTCGTAGCTCCGCAGCATACTCATCTACCAGCGGACGCTCCAAAAAGCCGGCCCGATAGGGCAGCGACTCCCGTCCAGGGAAGCGACCATGCTCATCTCGCCGCCTACGATAGTATATCTCCTCGTAGCGTGATAGTAGGAAGAAGCTACTTGCCACTAGATCAGCATAGATCACCAGCCGCCTACCATAAGGTGTGTCTAGATACTCCTCACGAGGCTCTCCAAAGAGCAGAGGCATCCCATGCCACTCTGCCAGCGGCAACGCCGGCATCGACTCAGCACGACCATACTGATCATAGTCAAAAAAGCCCGATGGCACGATCACCACACGATGATATGGCTCCGCTTCCTCAGGACGGCAGTAGGCGACGTAGTCTGGTGAGCGCTGCACCTGAGTGTGTCGCGAGATGCGGATCTTGCCCGAGATATCGAGCGGGATCGCATCCCCAAGTAGGAAAGATAAGATATATTCTGACGCCTCGTCGTGTCGCATATAGATCGATAGCTTTACAAGTCAAACGAACTCAGTAGAGATGCTGTAGATAGTATCGACGCAGCTGCAGACGCATAGTGAGCGTCTGTCGCCCCGCCTGTAGACGCAGGTAGGGGTGTGGTACAGCTCCAAAGCTGCGAAAGAAAAAAGCAATGCCACGCTGCATAGACCCCTCAAAGTCAAAGGTATGACACCCCGTCTCTTGGCTCCACGAGATGAGTCTATCCAGTAGTAGAGCCATCGCATCCTCACCCTCAGGCGTTCTCACCTGTCCTCCCGCAATGTAGTATGCGGTGCCAGCATGATGCGCCACGAAGGCTCCTGCCACAGGCTCGTCCGTATGTGGCGAGAGCAGAAGCAAGACGGTACCCTGTCGACGCGCCACAGCAGCCGTCATGAGTCGTCTCAGCGAGGAGGCACAGAGACGATCTCCTCCGCTGCGCTGCAGACTCTTACGGCAGAGCTTCAGCAGCATCTCCACACAGATTGTCACATTCGTCTCATCACTCCAGAGCTCTTGCAGACCTAAGGTGGTGGCGCGGCGAATTTTCCGTCGGATCAAGTTATTGTACAGCTCTTGAGGCGAGCTTAGCGTCAAGTCTAGAAGATGGGTATAGGCGACCGAGCTGCGCCATACACCCGCCGGCGTTTCATACGGGAGCCAGTCCCAGTAGTCCAGCGGTAGGTGCGCCTCTATATAGCGTAGCGATGAAGGTAGTGCCTCACCCAGCGCTCGCATAGCTGCTAGATGAGCAATGTATCGATCCCGATCGAAAGAATGGCCTCCCACCGTCCCCGAGCGATCACTCAGAGGACCAGCAGACTGACAGCCAGGGGGTACAATCAGGTGGCGTCGTGTAGGCATAAAGAGTGGCCACATAAGCATCGGAGCACCCTCCTTAGTCCCCATCGTAGCGAGTACAGACATTTCCTCCCTCCCAGATGCTGCTAGGAGCCACCAAGGCTGCACATAGAGCGGTAGCGAGGGTGTCTCAGCACACCATCGAGTGTACTGCTCACCCGAGAGCAAGAGACGACCAACGGAGGAACTCACGACTTACTAAACCGCTTTGGGATCAAGAGATTAGTTGGCATAGCTCGCAGCTCGTAAGCCTCCTCAGAGAGTTCACGGACAGCTTTCCACAGCAAGTCTCTCACATCTTCAATAGGCCACCCGGCGATACCGCACCCCACCTCTGTGAGGTAAAAGGTGAGCTTCGAATGATCTAAGACAAAGAGGAGCAAACGATGGAAGCTCGCACGCAGCGCCTCTGGTGTCACCGGACGCATATCCTTGTCCAGCGTCGGCAAGGCATAAGCCTGCCCCGTCAAGCCCTCGAAGACACCCATCTCTGCGTTAAAGACTCGGTGTGCAGTCCGTGCAGCACCTCCCATGTGACGTCCTAGCAGATTACTGCCGAAGATAAATATCTCGTTCTCCTGGAGCACAGAGATACACTCTGGCGTATACTGACTGTCAGAGCGATCGGAGAGCTGCTGCCAACCATTAGGGAGTTGTCGAGCTGTCATTGTAACTATGCTGTTGAATTTATGCTTGGATCGCAGTAGACCCAGCTCTGTCTGATAGCGTAGATCAGAGAGACTCGCAAGGTGCTACAGCCATTGCTCATGCACCTCACGCCTCTCTGACTATATTATATCTCAAAGTCCTCGTCGACCAGCTGATCTGTCGTGTCTAGATCTTCGCCCTCCTCGCCCTCAGAGGTCTCTTGAGAGAGATGTAGCTTACCCTCATGAGCTAGCTGATCCATCACCTGCTGCGCCACTTCATCTGCCAGCTCAGGGTTGTCATCGAGCAGCTCCTTGACCGCGTCACGACCTTGGCCGATGTTATTTCCCTGGTAGGAGTACCACGACCCACTCTTCTTGAGGATCCCCATATCGGTAGCAGCATCGATGATCTCGCCTACACGATTGATGCCCTGACCGAAGAGTATGTCAAACTCAGCACGACGGAAGGGTGGAGCCACCTTGTTCTTGACGACACGTACGCTCGTCACCTTACCGACCACGTCGTCGCCCTTCTTGATCTGCTTGTAAGCGCGTATGTCTAGACGCACAGAGGAGTAAAACTTCAGCGCATTACCACCCGTCGTCACTTCGCTAGGTCCCGTAGGACTATAGCCGCTACTGATCTTCATACGTAGCTGGTTGATGAAGATACAGCAAGTCTTAGAGCGACTCACCGCAGCTGTGATCTTGCGCATAGCACGAGACATGAGACGTGCATGCAGACCTACCTGCGTATCTCCCATCTCACCCTCTATCTCCGCCTTGGGAGTCAGAGCAGCTACCGAATCTACTACGAGGATGTCAACCGCCGACGAGCGAATCAGCTGCTCGGCAATGTCGAGCGCCTGCTCACCATCATCAGGCTGAGAGATCCACAGACGACTAATGTCTACCCCCAGAGCCTGTGCATAAGTCGGATCAAAAGCATGCTCCGCATCGATGATCGCAGCGATACCGCCCAGCTTCTGCGCCTCGGCAATAGCGTGGATAGCCAGCGTCGTCTTACCCGAAGACTCTGGACCAAAGATCTCTATGATACGCCCACGAGGATAGCCCCCGACACCGAGGGCTATGTCGAGCGTCAAGCTCCCCGAGGGGATCACACTCACATCCTCCACGGCATCATCTGCCATATTCATGATAGCCCCCTTGCCAAACTGCTTCTGTATGCGTCCCATCGTAGTCTCCAGCGCCTTCATCTTTGCCGCAGTGTCAGTGATCGGTGGAGTGACGACAGTCTTCTCGTTTTTCTTTGCCATATATACCTAGTATTTAGTTGAATATAGGAGGTCTGTGAGCGCTCGCTCTCAGTATAGACAACCTCCCATACAAAGGTAATGAAAAAAGGAACAGCTCAGTAAATCTCTGCACAAACCGCCCAATCTTACGGATAACGACCTGTAAGGCTACACGGTTCATCGGGCGATGTTTCGCCCAAAAAAAGTAGGAGATACCTAGTATTAGGTACTATCTCGTGCAGGTCGCTCGGCCAGCTTTTGCTATCTTTGCGGCGCATGAAATTGTCGGAGTTACATAATGGTGACCGAGCTCGTATCCTATCGGTCGGTGGGCATGGAGCCTTTCGCAAGCGTATCCTAGAGATGGGCTTCGTACAGGGGCAGGTGGTGGAGGTAATTCAAGCAGCCCCGCTGAAGGATCCTGTCTACTATCGGCTGATGGACTACAACGTCTCGCTGCGTCGCAAAGAGGCTGGGCTGATCACGGTAGAACTCGTTGATCCAGCCTCCTCTTCGGAGGAGCTGCCTCCATTGGAGCACGCGTTTGTCCATGGAGGACCAGGTGCCCCACTTGCAGAGCCCGTAGCCTCTGAACGCATTGCTATATCTCGCTCGCTACGTATTGCCCTTATCGGTAATCCCAATAGTGGCAAGACGACTCTCTTTAACCATGCTAGTGGAGCGCATGAGCGTGTTGGTAACTATAGCGGGGTGACTGTCGAGGCTAAGGAGGCGCACTTCGACTATCAGGGCGTTCGTTACGTGCTGATTGATCTACCCGGTACATATTCATTATCTCCCTATTCGCCTGAGGAGCTTTACATCCGTGACTATCTGACCAATGAGGAGACACGTCCCGACGTGGTCATCGATGTACTTGATGCGACCAATCTAGAGCGTCAGCTTTACCTCGCTGTGCAGGTTCGTGAGATGGGTATCCCGATGGTTATCGCACTTAACATGTGGGATGAGTTCGAGCAGAAGAAGAATCAGCTCGACATACAGCAGCTCTCAGACCTCCTCGGCACGCCGATGGTTCCGACCATTTGTCGCAAGGGAGTAGGGGTCTTCGAGCTTTTTGACAAGGTGCGTCAGCTCGTTGACGAAAATCTCTATGCGGATCGTCGCTTCCTGCAGATAAACTACGGGACGGACCTAGAGCAGAGCATAGCAACCCTTCAGAAGAAGCTCATCGAGCATGCGACCTTCCCCGACCACCTATCTCCCCGCTACTTGGCGGTCAAGCTCCTCGAGGGAGACCCACACACGCACAGCTTCATCAAGCAACAAGCGAAGGGCGACTTCTTACTCACCGCCACAGCCTACGAGGAGAACAGACTGCGTAAGAACCACTCCAACGAAGAGGATCTAGAGAACTATATCATCAATCAGCGGTACGGTTTCATCGCGGGTGCGCTTAGAGAGACCTACCGCCCGAACAAGCGTCGCATACGCACCATAACGGATCGTATAGACAACCTCCTCATACACCCTATCTGGGGCTATCCTATCTTCCTCGCCTTCCTATTTATCATGTTTGAGGCGACCTTCGCTCTGGGTGCCTTCCCGATGGATTGGATCGAGCAGGGCGTGGACGCTCTCGGTGCGTGGATCTACGGAATGATGGCTCCAGGACCTCTGCGAGACCTACTGGTGACGGGTGTCATAGGCGGTGTGGGCGGTGTACTCGTCTTCTTGCCAAACATCCTCATCCTCTACCTCTTCATATCCCTCATGGAGGACACGGGCTATATGGCTCGAGCCACCTTCCTCATGGATAAACTGATGCACCACATGGGGCTGCACGGCAAGTCCTTCATACCGCTCATCATGGGCTTTGGGTGCAATGTACCTGCCGTGATGGCATCCCGTACGATCGAGAGCCGGCAGAGTCGCATCATCACGGTGCTAGTCACTTCGCTCATGAGCTGTAGTGCTAGACTACCGGTCTACATCCTCATTGCGGGTACCTTCTTCCCCCAGCATGCTGGGCTGGTACTCTTCGGACTGTACGCCCTTGGGGTGCTGCTGGCTTTCCTTATGGCGAAGCTTTTCCGCCGCGTACTCTTCAAGTCGGAGGATCTCCCCTTCGTCATGGAGCTTCCGCCGTACCGTATCCCGATGGCACGCGCCGTGGGCATACACATGTGGGATAAGGCGCGCGAGTACCTCCACAAGATGGGATCGGTCATTCTCGTTGCCTCGGTCATCATATGGGCTCTGGGCTACTATCCACGTGAAGAGGTGATGTCTCGTGCGGAGGAGCAGATAGCTCAGGTGCAGCAGAGCACCCTCTCTGACAGCGAGCGCAGCGAGCAGGTCGCTGAGATAGAGCGCCAAGCGCATATGAAGCAGCAAGAGGGCTCTTACCTAGGACATATCGGGCAGACAGTACAACCGGTCCTAGCACCCCTCGGCTTCGACTGGAAGCTCAGCGTAGCACTTGTGGCTGGTCTACCGGCCAAAGAGGTAGTTGTCAGCTCCCTCAGCGTCATCTATACGGGTAATGAGACGGTGGACGAGGAGAACGACGACTTTGCCGTGGGTAGCTCGGCACTCTCCCGACAGATGCGCCAAGAGAAAGACCCTGTCACGGGGGAGCCTCTATACACGCCACTGATAGCGATCTGCTTCCTCATCTTCGTACTCATCTATATGCCTTGTGTTGCCACCGTGGTGGCCGTTTCTAAGGAACTCAACAGTGGCTGGTGGGGACTCTTTGTAGTCGTCTACACCTGCGTACTAGCCTGGATTGTGGCTTATCTAGCACGACTGATAGGACTACTCATTATATAATATAGTCGCTATGAATCTACAGACAATCGCTGTACTACTCATACTGCTTGTTGCACTGCTCTACATAATCCGTAGCGTGTGGCGACTGATCCGCCGCCCTCGAGGAGCAGCAGGCTGTGCCGGTTGCTCCGCCTGCGACCACAAGCCGAGAGCGAAGTCGAGAGACTAGCGACGAGTGCTACGAATAGCGCTGACTGGTTGGAAGGTGTGAGATTATAGTCGTAACTTTGACCTAACGATGTAATCAGACAGCCTAGCAGGTCAACTACTAGACTGAACTCTAGTAGCATAAGCAGTGGCAAGGCAACAAAGAAAGATAGGTTTGCGCAGTAGCTCTCCTGCGCTGACGATCGTGCTCCTCTTTGGCGTGATCAGCATGCTGGGAGATCTCGTGCATGAGTCTGCTCGCAGTGTCAATGGGCAGTACCTCAGCTTGGTGGGACTCTCGGCGACGCAGGTGGGGTTAGTCTTCGGACTAGGCGAATTCCTAGGCTATGCGTTGCGACTGCTCTCAGGTGCTTGGCTAGACAAGAGCAAGCGCTACTGGCTATTCCTCTTTGTGGGCTATGGCGTGCATCTGGTGATCCCATTGATGGGCTTAACCACCTCGTGGGGGTGGCTCTACACCTTTATCCTCCTCGAGCGAATAGGCAAAGCTTTGCGCAGCCCAGCTAAAGACACGATCCTCTCAGCCGTCGCAGAGAATCAGATCGGTCTGGGGTACGCTTTCGGCATTCAGGAGGCGCTGGATCAGCTGGGCGCATTCCTGGGCCCTTTGATCTTTACGGCACTCTTCTACTTCGTGGGGAGTAGTGGACTAGAGGTTTTTCAGCTAGGCTACCAGCTATTGGTCATCCCCTTTATCATCTTGATGGTGGTCCTAGCCTTAGTGCATCGCAAGTTCGTACGAGAGGAGCTCACCCCACGGGTGGATACCTCCCAAAAGCCACCTCGCTTACAACCGATCTTCTGGATTTACTCGGCATTTACCTTTTTCGTTGCCTTCGGACTGATCAACTTCAGCCTGATAGGCTATCATCTTAAGACGCAGGAGATAGTCTCTGATGAGATGGTGCCGATCCTGTATGCTGTCGCCATGGCGGTGGACGCCCTCGTCGCGATCTTCATCGGGAAGGGTTACGATCGTCTGAAGCGCAAGCTGGGGCACAAGACGGGAGGCGTGCTGATCCTGCTCATCGTCCCTATCTTGACAGCCTTTGTGCCACTGCTGACCCTGTCTCACTCTATGGGGATGCTCTGGGTCGGAATGATTCTGATGGGTGTCGTGCTGGGAGCGCACGAGACGGTCATGAGATCGGCTATTGCCGACATCACGCCATTCAGTAAGCGTGGCATAGGGTTCGGCATCTTTAACACGATCTACGGTCTGTCGCTGCTCTTCGGCTCATTTCTCATGGGGTGGCTCTACGACTTGGAGCAGCAGCCGATCATCGTCGCTATGACGATCCTCTCTGAGGGCGCAGCGGGCGCTCTATACGTAGTCCTCTACAAGCGGATCCAGAGGGAGCGGCTCAGCAACTAGTCTTTTCGTACCTTTGCGCTTGTTATGACCGAGAGAGTAGAGCAAGAGAACAAGCGGGTCTTCATCGAGACCTACGGCTGTCAGATGAATGTGGCTGACAGCGAGATCATAGCTGCGCAGATGCAATTGGCGGGCTATCAGCTCACCGACCAGATCGATGAGGCGGACGCCGTACTCATCAATACCTGCTCGGTGCGAGACAATGCAGAGCAGCGTATCATACATCGTCTAGATAATCTCAACGGGCAGCGCAGACGCTCGGGGCATCCGCAGATCGTCGGCGTGCTGGGCTGCATGGCGGAGCGTGTGCGGGAGACGCTCATACAGGATCATGGTGTGGATCTAGTGGCTGGGCCTGACGCTTACACCGATCTGCCGCACTTGATCGCTGCCGCTGAGGCGGGCGAGCCCGCTATTAGCATCGAGCTGTCGAAGAGTGAGACTTACAGCGATGTAATCCCTGTGCGACTCCCCGGCTTACACATCAGTGGCTTTGTCTCGATCATGCGTGGGTGTGACAACTTCTGCACCTACTGCATCGTCCCCTACACGCGAGGTCGTGAGCGTAGCCGTGACCCCGAGAGTATCGTTCGTGAGGTACAGCGCATGGCTCAGGAGGGGTATCGGGAGGTGACCCTCTTAGGGCAAAATGTCAACTCTTACTGCTGGCAGTCAGAGACGGGCGTGAGCTACACATTCGCTGATCTACTACGAAAGGTCGCTGAGGCGGTGCCTACGATGCGCATTCGCTTTACCTCGCCTCACCCCAAGGATATGAAGGATGAGACGCTTGAGGTGATGAGCCTTTATCCCAACATCTGTCGCCATATCCACTTCCCCCTGCAGAGCGGGAGCAATCGTATCTTAGAGCGTATGCATCGCCGCTATACGCGTGAGTGGTACCTAGAGCGTGTGGAGCGTATCCGTGACTATATGCCCGACTGCGGACTGAGCACCGATGTCTTTTGTGGCTTCTCGGGTGAAACGGAGGAGGATTTTCAGGAGACGCTCGAGGTGATGAGGCAGGCACGGCTGGATAGCGCCTTCATGTTTAAGTACTCCGAGCGTCCCGGCACCTACGCCTCGCGTCATCTCATCGACGATGTCCCTGAGGAGGTCAAGGTGGAGCGGCTCAATCGTATGATTGCCCTGCAAAACGAGCTGAGCCTCGAGAGTAATGAGCGTGACGTGGGCAAGAGCTTTGAGGTGCTCATCGAGGGTTACAGTAAGCGCTCGCGCGATGACTTCTTCGGGCGTACCCAACAAAACAAGGTAATCGTCTTCCCCAAGGGACATAACCAGATCGGCAAGCTAGTGACCGTGCGTGTGGAGCGTGTTACCTCGGCAACGATGATCGGTAGCGAGGTCGAAGGGTAGGGGACAACCTAGAGAGATATCCCAACAAGCAGGTATCAGCGGGGGAGTTTGCCATTCACCTTCGCTCTTTATGAAGAAAAAAACACCATTCCAATACCTAGAAGTAGGTATTCTCAGAAGTTTGTTGTATCTTTGCACTACCAAAGCATGAGAGACGTCCTATTTGGTGTCCCAAGGCGGTGGTAACATCATAGATAATCTTAATACTCAAACTAAAAACCAATAGAATTATGGCACACGTAATCACTGACAGCTGTGTAGCTTGTGGCACTTGCATCGATGAGTGCCCCGTAGGTGCAATCTCTGAGGGCGATATCTACTCTATCGATGCTGATACTTGCATCGATTGCGGCGCATGCGCTGCTGCTTGCCCTGCAGGCGCTATCGAGGGTTAAGACTTACACGGAGAAGCTGGTCGTAGAGCTGAGCTCCTCCCGTACCCTCTAGCGTGTAGCCGTCACACACGGTCGCTACACACTTAACTAGACAGCAAGCCGTCCCCCATCTGAGTGCTGATGCACTTGGGTGGGGGACGGTCTCGTATGTATACCCTGCTCTTCCTAGCAGCGCTTAGATCGGATGCGTCGTTTTTACCTTAGTAATGGTCTTGAAAACGAAAAATCTCCACGGAGGAAATCGAAATTTCCCACGTAGGAAAAAACTTTTTCCTACGTAGGGACGAAATAAAACTTCGGAGGAATCAAACGAAACTTCGGAGGAAATGATTCTCGCCTACGTGGAGAATAAAAAATAGCCACGTGGAGATTTGAAATTTTCCACGTGGCTATTGAATTAGAGGTTAGAAATTAGAGACGGGTAACAATTTGTAGGGCGGCACGAGTATGTTTAGTGCGAGGGCGTCCGTACAGATCGTTACACGTGAGCTTTGCGAAATCTTGGCGAGGCTATGAGGTGTTGTTGCATATTAGTATCTTTGCATAAGATAAGAAGAGTAGGCATCTGACGAAAGCTTGCTACGTAAGTCAGCGACTGTCGATGCGGAGGAGCCGCTCTTCACACAGATACACACGACATCATGAACGCTAGCGACTACCCTATACTCTCGCAGATTGATACACCTCATCAGTTACGTCAACTCCCTCTCTCTCAGCTCTCAGAGCTGTGCCGTGAGTTGCGCCGCTATGAGCTGGAGGTGCTCTCACACGTGCCGGGCCACCTGGGCTCTAGTCTAGGTGCGGTAGAGCTCACGGTGGCTCTACACTACGTCTGCCGTACTCCTTACGATCGCATCGTCTGGGATGTGGGGCATCAGGCTTATGGGCATAAGATCTTGACCGGGCGTCGAGATCGCTTTGAGATGCTACGACAGTGGGGCGGGCTCTCGGGCTTTCCGCTACCGAGCGAGAGTGAGTACGACACCTTCCCCGCGGGGCACGCCTCGAACTCTATCTCCGCAGCTCTTGGTATGGCGATCGCTGCTAAGCTCAAGCAGGAGGAGCGTCACGTTGTGGCTGTCATTGGTGATGGCTCGATGACGGGTGGACTAGCCTTCGAGGGGCTCAACAATGCCAGCTCTTATCCCAATGATCTGCTTGTGGTGGTCAATGACAATAACATGTCGATCGATGCCAATGTGGGCGGGCTCAACAAGTATCTCGTCGACCTTAACACCAGCCACGCCTATAACACGATCCGCTACGACCTCTACCGAGGCTTGCGACAGATGAACCTGATGAGTGATCGTCGCAAGAAAAACATCCAGCGGATCAACAACAGTGTCAAGTCGCTCTTGACACAAAACCACTCCTCCTTCTTTGACGGCCTAGGGATCCGCTACTTCGGGCCCGTCGATGGCCATGACGTAGAGCATCTCGTGGAGACGCTCCGACGTATCCTCCCGATGCGGGGACCGAAGATCCTACACCTCAGGACAATCAAGGGTAAAGGGTACAAACCAGCTGAGGAGAATGCGACCGTATGGCACGCTCCTGGATGCTTTGACGTGAAGACGGGGGAGCGTATCAAGAGCGAGCGAGGCGCCCACCCACCGAAGTTTCAAGAGGTCTTTGGGAAGACGGTCACTGAGCTCGCAGCCGAGGACAAGCGGATCGTGGGGATCACGCCAGCCATGCCTTCGGGCAGTTCGCTGAGTGTGATGATGCAAGCTTTTCCTGAGCGCAGCTACGATGTGGGTATTGCAGAGGCGCATGCGGTGACCTTTAGCGCAGGAATGGCGCGTGAGGGGATGATCCCGTTTTGTGTCATCTACTCCTCATTCTTGCAGCGTGCTTACGATCAGCTTATTCACGATGTAGCTCTGCCGGGCTACCACGTAGTCCTCTGCATCGACCGTGCCGGCTTGGTCGGGCAGGATGGGGCGACCCATCAGGGAGCCTTCGACCTGGCTTATCTCTGTACTATCCCGAATATGACGGTGGCAGCTCCGATGAATGAGCACTACCTGCGTCACCTGATGCGTACCGCTTACGAAGGGCAGGAGGGGCCGATGGCGATCCGCTACCCGCGTGGCGAGGGATCGCTAGTCGACTGGCACTGTCTGGCTGAGCTCCTCCCGATAGGTAAGGGGCGTGTACTGCACGAGGGTGGACGTATCGCTCTGCTCTCTATCGGCACCATTGGTGTGACCGCAGAGGAGGTGCGTGAGCGTCTGCTCGCTGAGGGTATTGAAGTAGCGCACTATGACTTGATTTTTGCGAAGCCTCTAGACGAAGAGCTAATCTCAACGGCACTAGAGAGGTACGACCGCATTGCCACGCTCGAGGAGGGAACGCTCATCGGGGGCGTAGGTGAGCGGATCGCTGCCTTAGCTCAGCGTCAGGGCTTCCGAGGACGGATGATCCATTTCGGTTTGCCCGACACGTTTATCGAGCAAGGCACTGTTGCCGAGCAGCGCCGCTACTGTGGCATTGATGTCGACACTATATATAATAGAATCAAAGCTGAGCTATGCGAATAGTTATTGCTGGAGCTGGCGAGGTGGGAACCCATCTTGCCTACAGGCTATCGGGCGAAGAGCAGCAGTCCACGACACTCATTGACTCTGACAAGGAGCTACTGCGTCGTGTACAGCGCAAGTTCGATGCTTATACGATCGTGGGTGACCCGACGAAGCTGGAGGATCTGCAGCTGACGGAGGTGCATGACTGCGATCTCTTTGTCAGCGTGATGCCTGGCGAGGCGGAGAATCTACTCGCCTGTATGCTTGCTGCACAGCTTGGTGCCAAGCGCACTATCGCCCGTATTAATAACCACCGCTACCTGGCGGAGCACTATCGTCGCTTCTTCGGGAGTCTCGGTGTGGATCAGCTAATTTATCCAGAGGAGCTAGCCGCTGAGGAGATAGCCAACAGCTTCAAGCACCCCTGGGCGAGAGTCTATGTGGAGCTGCTCAATGGGGCTTTCGTCCTTGTGGGCGTCAAGGTACGCAAGGGGAGTATCCTTGTGGGGCGTCCGCTGAGCTGGACGAAGGGTTTAGACGACAAAGCCTTTCACGTGGTCTCTATCAAGCGCGGAGAGGAGACGCTCATACCTGATGGTCAGACAGTCATAGAGCATGGTGATGTGGTCTTCTTCACCTGTCTCAATAAAGATATAGATCTCGTCCGCCAGTACTGCGACAAGGATCTACGTCCTGTCAGGCGGGTGGTCATCCTCGGGGGGAGTCTCATAGCGCTTCGCACCGTCTCCAAGGCTCCGAGTAATATCGACTTCCACCTTATAGAGCGTGATCTAGAGCGTATCAAAGAGATCGAAGATGAGATCCCCTCCAATGTCAAGCTCTACGATGGCGATGGGCGTGACCTCAACCTTATCTCCGAGATAGGACTAGACGAGGAGAGTATCTTTGTGGCGCTAACGGAGAACTCGGAGACGAACATCCTTGCTTGTCTCGCTGCTAAGCGCTTTCAAGTGGCTAAGACGATTGCTAAAGAGGAGAACATTGACTACATACCCCTTGCCGAGAAGCTCGACATCGGTACGATCATCAATAAGAAGGTGATCGCTGCGGGCAACATCTTTCACGCGCTCCTCGGCTCTGACACGAAGTCTATCAAGTCGCTCACCATCGCTCACACCGATGTGGCGGAGCTGCAAGCTAAGAGCGGATCTGCCATCACGGAGCGTCCGGTCAAAGAGCTGGATCTACCGAAGGGTATCACTCTCGGAGGTCTGGTGCGTAACGGCGTGCCGATGCTGATCGACGGTAATATGGAGATACAGCCCTACGACAGTGTCGTGGTCTTCTGTACCAATACGCCTATGGAGCAACTCTCTAAGCTCTTTGACTAAAGCTCCATAGCTATCTAATACCTCTAATCCTTTTTTTGACTCAATCAAGCTCATGAGACGTATCAATCTTCCCTTCGTGGGGAGCATCGTGGGGGGGATCTGTCTGATCGAGTGTATCTTTCTCTTCCTCAGTATCGTCGTATCGCTCATCATGCGGGACTACACCGTAGTGCCACTTCTAGTCACGCTAGGCATAGCACTGCTGGTGGGCATAGTGCTACTCCTCTGTGGACGGCTGAAGCATAGTGACAAACTCGGGCGTCGTGAGGCTATGCTCGCCGTATCGATGACGTGGCTGGTGGTGGCACTGATCGGTATGATCCCCTTCCTCGTGGGAGGCTATCTGCCACGCTTTAGTAATGCGTTCTTTGAGTCGGTCTCGGGCTTTACCACTACGGGCGCCTCGGCCTTTACCTCCGTGGAGCACCTCCCCAAGGGGATCCTCTTCTGGCGCTCCATCATACAGTGGCAGGGCGGTATCGGCATCGTCGTCTTCTCTCTGGCGCTGAGTCCTGTGCTGGGCAAAGACATCGGACTCCTCTATCAAGCCGAGGTGACGGGCGTAGATCATGACCGCTTTATGCCACGCATCAAGGAGGTCGCTATACGACTGGCAGCTGTCTACACGCTCCTGACGATCGTGCTGATCTTGCTGCTACGGCTCACGCCGATACCTTTGTTCGATGCTACCTGTATGGCTTTCACTTGTCTCTCGACAGGTGGATTTTCGATCTATGATCAGCCCTTTGAGGTGATCAATAGTCCGTACTTTGAGACGATACTGATGATCTTTATGGTGATCGGTAGCCTTAACATGACACTGATTTACTTCGCTTTCAAGGGGCAGGTCAAGCAACTCTTCAAGGACGAGCAGACGCGCTGGTTCCTCGGCATCATCCTTGTCACAGCTACGCTCGTGACCCTACACCTTGTCATCAGCCAGATACAGCCTCACCTAGGGAAAGCTATCCGCGACGCTTTCTTTCAGATTATATCGCTCATCTCTACCACGGGATATGTCTATGCGGACTATGGTAGCTGGGGACCCTTCTTTATGCTGTGCGGGATCTTCGTCATGCTCATCTGTGGCTGTGCGGGGTCCACAGCGGGCGGTCTCAAGGTGATCCGCTTCGTCATCATGTCGAAGACACTCCCCAAGGAAATCGCTCATCGCGTCTCTCCGAGCCTTGTGGCTCCTCTGCGGATCAATGGCAAGAGCGTCCCCGACGAAGTGGTCTACAAGGTGATGGGCTTCTTCTTTGGTTACATCGCGCTCATCTTCCTAGGCACCTTCTGTCTCACCTTCACGGGCAATGACTTTATCTCTGCCAGCACAGCCTCCGTAACGGCCATCGGCAACGTAGGACCTGCCTTTGGCGACTATGTCTTCAACTTTTCGAGAGCCTCTTCTTTTGACCTCCTTGTGCTGAGTTTTCTTATGCTGGCGGGTCGTCTAGAGCTTTTCACCGTGCTGAGTCTCTTCGCACCAGCATTCTGGCGTCGCTAGTCTCTTACTAGCGTGGCGCAAGACGGTAGAGCACGAAGGAGATGCCTAGGTAAACCAAGTTCGGCAGCCAAGCTGCGACCATTGGCGACATAGCCCCCGTAACCGCAAAGGAGGAGGTGACCGTCATGAAGAGGATGTAGAGGAAGCTGAGCGACAGTCCCACAGCGAGGGCTAGCCCCATGCCGCCCTTGCGCTTGCGAGCCGAGAGCGAGACGCCCATGAGCGTCAGTATGAAGGAGGCGGGGATCATCGCGATGCGCTTGTGTAGCTCGATAGCGTAGAGCTGTGTCGCTGCACCTCTCATACGTTGCTGCTGTATGGAGCGGTATAGCTGTGGCGTGGTGAGCATCTCGACATCTCCCTCGGTGACGAGGAAGTCCTTTGGCGTGATCGGGATGATCGTGTCTAGCTGATTGCCCCTAAGGAGCGAGTCTTGTCTCTCACCGAAGTATGTGATCGTATAGTCCTGCAGCTGCCAGTTGTGGAGGGTATCGTAGACAATGCTATTCGCCATCATACGGCTCTTGAGATCTTTACCCTCAAAGCGATCCATCGAAAAGGTATACCCGACCTTGCTCTCATCATTGTAATAGGACATAAACATAAAGGTCTCAGGCGCCACCTGCATCTGGATAGCATTGGCGTAGGTGATGCGCTTGTCCTTGATATATCTATTCTGAAAGTCTATTCTAATGCGATTGCCTGGAGGTATGACGAAGCTACTCAAGAGGAAAGTCAGTATCGCAATCACAGCAGCGCCTAGCATGTACGGCTTGAGGAGTCGTCGGAAGCTCACACCGCAGCTTAGGATTGCAATGATCTCACTATTCTCTGCCAGACGTGAGGTCACATAGATGACCGCTATGAAGACAAAGAGTGGGCTAAAGAGGTTCGCATAGTAAGGGACGAAGTTAGCGTAGTAGTCCCATATGATAGCTCGTAGTGGCACCTCTGGCTGTAGGAGCTTGTCTAGCTTTTCGGTCACGTCGAAGGCTATCGCCACCGCCAAGATCAGGACAATGGAGAAAAAATAGGTGGCCAGGAACTGGGTGAAGATGTACCTATCGACCGTAGAGATTACCTTGCGACGCATCTGTCTCTCTAGATGTTTGATCTTTACATAGTAGCTTGCGCCCTCGGGAGGAGATCCTTCCGAGGACTTTGGTATGAATCAGCTTCCAAGCTGGTCATGAGCCTACTACTTAGCATAGCTCACGGCACGAGTCTCACGGATCACCGTAATCTTGACCTGCCCTGGGTAGGTCATCTCGGTCTGTATCTTGTGAGCAATGTCTGCCGAGAGCGTTTCGGTGGCCTGATCGTCAATCTCTTCGGCTCCGACGATGACACGTAGCTCACGACCCGCTTGGATCGCATAGGTCTTGACCACACCTGGATAAGAGAGCGCCAGCTGCTCGAGGTCTTTAAGACGCTTGATGTACGCCTCGACGATCTCATGACGAGCCCCTGGTCTAGCACCGCTTATCGAGTCACATATCTGCACGATAGGCGCTAAGAGCGTCTCCATCTCTATCTCTTCATGGTGAGCACCGACAGCGTTGCAGATGTCGGGCTTCTCCTTGTACTTCTCACAAAGCTTCATGCCGAGGATAGCGTGTGGTAGCTCAGGCTCCTCGTCAGACACCTTACCAATGTCGTGTAACAAGCCGGCACGACGAGCTTTCTTAGCATTAAGCCCCAGCTCAGAAGCCATCGTAGCACAGAGATTGGCCGTCTCACGAGCATGCTGCAGTAGGTTCTGCCCATAGGAGGAGCGATACTTCATCTTGCCCACTAGACGTACCAGCTCAGGGTGCATACCATGGATACCGAGGTCGATGATCGTCCTCTTGCCCGTCTCGATGATCTCCTCCTCGATCTGCTTGCTCACACGATCTACCACCTCCTCAATGCGAGCCGGGTGGATACGTCCGTCCTGTACCAGTTGATGCAGAGCTAGGCGAGCTACCTCACGGCGCACAGGGTCAAAGGCTGAGAGCACGATAGCCTCTGGCGTATCGTCTACGATGATCTCCACACCCGTGGCAGCCTCGAGAGCTCGTATGTTACGTCCCTCACGACCGATGATGCGTCCCTTGACCTCGTCATTGTCTATATGAAAGACTGAGACCGAGTTCTCCACGGAGGTCTCCGTAGCGATGCGCTGTATCGTCGCTACGATGAGTCGTCGAGCTTCTTGCGAAGCATTCATCTTAGCCTCTTCGATCACCTCCGCTGTGTAGGCAGCCGCTTGATCACGAGCCTCTAGGCGCAGGGACTCGATGAGCTGCTCGCGAGCTTGGGTAGCGGATAGTCCACCTATTTCCTCCAGCTTAGCTTGCTGGCTGAGGATGGCCGCGTTTAGCTCCTCTTGCTTCTGAGCGACTAGCTGCTCCTGCTGTGCCATCTGCTTGCGCTCATGCTCTAGGTCAGACGAGGCATCTTCTAGTTGCTTGGTACGTGCTGTGAGCGTCTGTTCCAGCTGCTGTAGGGTCGTCTCTCGACTCTGCACCTGTGCTGTGCGATCTGCTAAGCGCTCCTCCAGCTCTCCCTTGAGCTGCAAGGCGTACTCCTTGGCTTCGATCATCTTCTGCTGCTTGAGTATCTCGGCATCCTGCTGAGCTTTCTCTAGGATGCTATCAGCCTCACGTAGCTCTTTCTTTTTTGTCTTATGTGCCTCGAGAATAACCTTGTCGGCACTCTCCTGAGCCTCCTGCAGGATGCGCTCCGCTCGCTGCTTATGGAGTCGCATCACTACAACCCATACGATGCCCCCACCGATGATGAGAGCCAACAATATGAGTAAACTAAATAGGTATATGCTAATCTGCATAAATCGTTCTTACTAAAGTGTGTATATCTAATCAGTCACAAAGTCTCCGCCATGATCGATAGAGATACAGACTCACCTTACTGAGAGATGTCCCAGTTGTCAAACGTATAGATTCGAGCGACACATCTAGTCCTTTCTGAAAAAGGAAAGAGACGCCCTCCTTAGCCTACAACTGTCGCTCTAGAAGGCTATTTACCTCAGAGAGACGCTTCAGTAGCTCTGTCGTGTCTTTACTCTCTTTGAGCACCTCGCACTGCACGGCGATATCCACGGCCGCCATAAGCCAGTGAAGCTGCTCCTCGCTCTCTGCGGGCTGTGGGTAAGCTGCACGATACTTCTTGACGAGAGCTGATATCGTATGCTGTGCGCGACGATAGTAAGGCTCCTCGCTGCGTGGCACGTCAATGGGGATAGCGATACCATCGACCAGTAGCGTGATGCTCTGCATCTCGCTCTGACGATGCTCTAGACTGTTGCTATGCTGATCCATTTGTGCCATTAGTGTGGCTGAGTTGTAGCTGTACTATGTTGTAGCTCTAGGAGAGCTATACTTTGGTCCATTCGTTTGATCATCTGGGACAGTCGCTCCTTAGCGATGCCCATATCAGTACCACTGACGATAAGTGCGCGCGCCATCAAGAGTTGCCGGTTGCGACTCTCGAGTCCCTCCAGCTCATTACACTGCTCACTGAGCCGTGCCTTGAGGTCTGCTATCTCCCTGCGCTGCGTCTCGATCTCTTGTTGCAGCGCATTCCGCTGCTCGATGAGTCGCAGAGCATTTTGGTAGAGTGCATCCACCTGTAGTTGCTCGTCGTGCGTCATTTCGTCACCATGTGTATCACAAAGGTACAGAAAAAAAAGACTCGTCCTAATAATTTGTCTCAACTCTGACCTCTAACTTCTAATCTCTAAATTCGTACCTTTGCGGTAGCACGGGTGTGATGTAATAATCGCAGTGGTGCCTGAACCGCATTTTATCACGAACAAAGTATACCTAACATGAAGATTACAAAAGATAGTTACGTAACCTGCGAGTACGAACTCTACACGGGTGAAGAAAAGGAAGACATCGTCGAGAAAGCTACTCCTGAGGCTCCCTTAGCTCTGATCATCGGGGCTGGATTTCTACTAGAGGCTTTTGAGAAGCAACTGATGGGGCTAGAGGCTGGCGACAAGTTTGACTTTACCCTCAAGCCCGAGGAGGCGTATGGTGAGGTCTCTGACGCTTACATACTGGAGCTAGAGAAGGATCTCTTCAAAAACGAAGAGGGCGAGTTTCACTCTGATGTTGTTTTCGAGGGCAACGCAGTCCCTATGCTCGACAACCAAGGCAATCAGCTGGTTGGCATCGTCGAGAAGATCACGGACGATACAGTGACGATGGACTTTAACCATCCGCTGGCTGGTCAGACGCTACACTTCATCGGCTCTGTTCTAGAGGCACGTCCTGCTACCGAGGAGGATCGTCAGAGACTGACGGCACAATTCTCTGGACATGCGGGCGGTTGCTGCGACGGCGACGACCACGAGGGTGGCTGCTCTTGCTGCAGCGGTTGCCACTAAGCAATCTCTATGAATAGCTTCGGACGGCATCTGCGACTGACCTCCTTTGGAGAGTCGCATGGAGCTGCCATGGGGGGAATCCTCGATGGTATGCCTGCGGGCTTCCTGATAGATCGAGAGGCTGTGCAGCACTTTGTCAACCTGCGTCGTCCAGGCTACTCACGATCTACGACAAAACGCCGAGAGCCAGACGAAGTGGTCTGGCTCTCAGGCTTGACTGACGAGGGACGGACGCTGGGAAGTCCGATAGCCTTCGTGATACAAAATAGGGATGCTCGCTCGCAAGACTACGCCACCGCCACGAGTGAGCTAGGCAAGCCCTTTAGAGCAAATCATGCCGACCTGACCTACTGGCTTAAGTATGGTCTCGAGCCACAGCCTGGTGGCGGACGGTCGAGTGGCCGTGAGACGGTCGCTCGCGTGGTGGCGGGTGCCATCGCTCAGCAGTGGTTAGAGCAGCTGCGAGGCGTCACGGTGCAGGCTTTCATACAGCAGGTGGGCACTCTGTCGCTATCTGGCGACTACACGACCTACCCCCTAGAGCATACTTACGACCGACTCTGCTACTGTCCCGATGAGACACTAGATGAGGAGATAGCAGCCTACCTAACTAAGGTCCAAGCTGACCGAGATAGTGTGGGCGGTGTCGTAGGCTGTGTGGTGCGTGGTCTGCCCGCAGGCCTTGGAGACCCCGTCTTCGACCGTATACCAGCACTCCTGAGCTATGCCGTGATGAGCATACCGGGGAGTCGTGCTTTTGCCTTTGGTGATGGCTTTGACCTGGCGGGGCAGCGGGGCAGTGCTGTGCTAGACGAATTGCTCGCGATGAGCGATACGGACGAGGTAACCTTCGGAAGCAATCACAATGGCGGTGCACTCGGCGGCATCACGACGGGACAGGATCTAGTGATGGAGGTAGCATTCAAGCCTACCCCTACCATTGCTCGTCCGCAGCATACACTCACGACCGAAGGGGCGAGCGTGACACACACCTTCACGGGGCGTCACGACCCGTGCATAGCACTACGGGCGGTGCCGGTCGTGCAGTCGATGGTTGCTCTGACCCTCGCCGACCTACTGATCGCTGTCGGTGATTAGTTGCTGGGCAACCTGCGTCGCTTGTGTGATGCGGTGCGCCATACCGATACCGTCCCGACAATTGCCCGCAATGATAAGTCCCGGGTAGCGATGCTCCACCTCCGCAATGGCTGCACAGCGTCTCTCGCTCTCGGCTCCGTACTGCGGGATCGCATGGCGGTGGCGCGAGATATGCACCATATTGGGCACTATGCGTGGGTCGATGTCGAGCACTTTGTAGAGATCTTTGAGTGCCAAAGCTTGCAGCTCTTTCTCTGCCATATCGATTAAGTCGGGGCGCCGTGTGCCTCCCATAAAGATGCTGTAAAGCACCCCTTCGGTAGTCGGTGTGCGGTCGGCAAAGCAGTCCGACGGGAAGAGAACTCCGAGGATGTCCACCGGCTCCGACGAAGGCATGAGCGCACCGAAGCCTCGGTAACTGGAGACTGTGCGGTCAAAGCCGACAGACACCTCGACGATTGGCGCATAGTAGAGACTAGTAATGGAAGATAAGAGTTCGTTAGGTAGGGTCTCGCTGAGGAAACCCGCCAAGGCGTGTGCGCCTACGGTAGAAACTACGTGATCGGCTGAGACTTCGTGTAGCTCCCCGCCTTGCTGGTAGGTGACGAGCCAGTCGCCCACTGCACCCTGTCTGACCGAGGTGACAGTAGCTCCCGTGCGAATGTGCTCTGTGCCGATCTGCTCGACCATCTCGTGGATCATCGTCTCCAGTCCGTGCCGTGCTGAGTAGACCTCTTTGGTGGCTAGGCGGTCACGGTCGCTCTTGGGCTCTTTGGCTTTTGCCATAGCTCCACGAATGAAGCTCCCATACTCCTGCTCTAGGTTGTAGAGCTTGGGGAGTGCGTGACGAGTCTCCAGCTTCATCGGATCGCCAGCATAGATGCCCCCGACGAAGGGGTCGACGGCATACTGCAGGAAGCTCTTGCCTAGACGTCGCTTCGCAAGAGAGCCGACAGACTCGTAGGGATCGTCACCTTTCTTGCGCCACGGCTCACCGAGCAGGCGGAACTTGTCACTCAGCGTGAAGAGCGGTGTCGTGAGTCCGCTCCAAGGGCCCGAGGGAAGCTGGTGCAGCCGTCCTTTCTTATAAATGTATCGGCAGTTGCCCGCTGGCGTGGCAGCTTCGTAGCCTGAGGGTAGGAGGGCAAAGAGCTCGGCAACTTCGGGGAAAGAGATCGACCCCGTGTTAGGACCCGTCTCGAAGGTGTAGCCCTCTTCCTGCAAAGTGCGGATTTGCCCACCAGCACGCTCCGCTCCCTCGAGGACGAGAACGGGCAGCCCAGCTCTTCGTAGGTAGAGAGCTGTGGTGAGACCTGTGATACCTGCGCCAATGACTATCGTTTGTTTCATACTGCGTTACTTTTATCGTGATTGTCTCGTGACCATCTCCTGGACGACTGTGAGCAAGCCAGTGGTAAGCTGGGTGAGTTCGTCGGGCTGGATGATGTATGGGGGCATGATGTAGCAGAGCCGGCCGAAGGGTCGTACCCAGATGCCTAGCTCTACGAAGCGTCGCTGCATAAAGGCCATATCGACCGGCTCATCTAGCTCGATCACGCCTATAGTGCCGAGGACGCGCACCTCGGTTACCCCGGCGAAGGTGCTGGCAGGTGCTAGCTCACGCTTCAGTTGCGCCTCGATCTTGGCGACACGCTCTAGCGTTGGTTCACGCTGCAGGAGTTGCAGGCTGGCGAGGGCTACGGAGCAAGCCAGAGGGTTCGCCATAAAGGTGGGCCCGTGCATGAAGCAGCCCGCCTCGCCACGACAAACGGTCTCAGCGACGCGCTGCGTGGTGACAATGGCGGAGAGGGTCATATAGCCTCCCGTGAGTGCCTTGCCGAGGGTGACGATGTCGGGCAGGACGCCCGCATGCTCCATCGCAAACATACGCCCCGTACGTCCGAAGCCTGTGGCTATCTCGTCGAAGATGAGCAGCACGCCGTACTGATCGCACAGCTTGCGCGCCTCCACGAGGTAGTTGGGGTGGTAGAAGTACATACCACCGGCTCCCTGCACGATAGGTTCTAGGATGAGTGCCGCGATCTGCTCGCCGTGCTGAGCGAGCACTTGGCGGAGTGGCTCCATAGCGTCGTCACGCCACGGCTCGCCCCACTTGACCGCTGGCGGTGCGAGGAAGTGTTGCTGCGGCAGCGCCGTGCCGAAGATACTGTGCATCCCCGTGACGGGGTCGCAGACGCTCATAGCGTGCCAGGTGTCGCCGTGGTAGCCTCGACGAATGGTGACGAAGTGGTCTCGCTGCGTCTCACCGAGGGACTGCTGGTACTGGATCGCCATCTTGAGCGCCACCTCGACAGCCACCGAACCGCTGTCGGCGTAGAAGATCCAGTCGAAGCCATCGGGGAGCATCTTCAGAAGCTCCTTACCGAGTGCTATGGCAGGCTGGTGCGTTAGCCCGCCAAACATGACGTGGCTCATCTTCCCTATCTGCGTCTCTACGGCTGCATTGAGCACTGGGTGGTTGTACCCGTGTACAGCGCACCACCAGGAGCTCATACCATCAATTAGCTCTGTGCCGTCGGCTAGGTAGATGCGCACTCCCTCGGCGTGCGAAACGGGGTAGACTGGTAGGGGATCTTCCGTTGAGGTGTAGGGATGCCACAGGTGCTTGCGATCCCACTCTAAGGCTTGCTGGATTGTTGGATCGTATTGCTGGACTGTTGGGTCGTATTGCTTCATAGCTTAAGCGGTTTCTTCGGTACGCCAATCTTTTTCGTTGGTATTGCGATAGCCCATCTCGGCGATGAGCTGCATATCTTCGCGAGCCTGCATGCCGCTGGTTGTCAGCATGTCGCCCGTGATGGCACTATTGATACCGATGTACATAGCTTGGCACATCACCTCTGGCGAAAGCCTTAGCCGTCCTCCACTAAAGCGCAGGAAAGCCGTCGGATTGATCAGACGAAAGAGTGCTACCGTACGCAGGTACTCCTCGTCCGTCAGGCGTGGCTCCTCGGCTAGTGGCGTCCCAGCGATCGGCTGAAGTATATTAATAGGTATGGAGCGTATGGCGAGCGAACGGAGATAGCAGGCGAACTCGATGCGCTGTGCCATCGTCTCGCCCATGCCGATGATCCCTCCCGAGCAAACCTGCAGTCCTACCTCCCGAGCCCAACGAATGGTCTGCTCTTTCTCTGCCTGCGTGTGAGTCGTGCAGAGCTTGGGAAAGTGTGACGGAGCGCTCTCCAGATTGCAGTGATAGGTGGTGACACCCGCCTCGTGAAGACGTTGTAACTGCTCTTTCGTCAGCAGTCCCATAGAGGCGCACAGCTTGATGTCGCTCGCCTGGTGCATCGCCTCGTAGTGCTGCGCGATACGCTCTATCTCCCGATTGCTCTGTCCGCGTCCACTGGCAACGAGTGCGATGCGCCCGATGCCTGCCTGACGATTGGTCCGAGACTCAGCCACGCACGGCTCGACATCCAGCAGCGGATAGGCATCCGCTTGCGTATGGTAGTGAGCGCTCTGAGCACACCAGTGACAATCTTCAGAGCAGTGTCCGCTCTTGACATTGATGATCGAGCAGGTGTCGAAGGCGTCTCCCATACAGTGCCGCGTGACACTATGCGCCGCCTCGTAGAGTGCCTCGCTAGTCGCTTCTTTGGCAAGCTGAAGCGCTTCTTCTTGGGTCACCTCCAAGGGATCGGAAGAGCAGAGAGAGGTAACGATGTCTGATAAGGGTCTCATAAGCATTCTATAATAGATCTATAATTGAATGGACGCATCGCCCACCCCTTGCTTAGTAAAGGAGTCTGCGATACGTCCATCGTTATTGGTGGAGAATTGATACAGTCTTTTGTTGGAGACTGTTATCTCATAGGACAGCCTCTCTAGTCTGCCGTAGCGCGCTCGAGGCGCTTCATGACAGCAAATATAAAGGCGGCAGAGAGGAGACAGCAGATGATGAGCACGCCCCAGAACCAGCCCATAGGCATCTTCTCCCAGAGAGAGCCCATCACACCGACGAGCAGGTTACCTATAGCGGTTGCTGCGAGCCATCCACCCTGCATGAGACCTGCATACTGTGGAGGAGCTACCTTAGAGACGAAAGAGAGACCCATCGGACTGAGGAAGAGCTCAGCAAGCGTCAGTACGAAGTAAGTGCCGATCAGCCAATTAGGCGAAACGAGCGTATCACTGGTACCATGGATATGAGCAGGAGCAGGCAGTGCGTACATGATCGTTGGGATCAGTAGTACACAGAATCCGATAGCTGCTAGGAGCATACCGATACCGATCTTGCGAGGAGCTGAGGGCTCCTTACCGCGATTGGCCAGGTAACCAAAGAGTCCTACTGTGACAGGCGTTAGTAGGATGATGAAGAATGGATTGAACTGCTGGAAGATCTGAGGCGTAATGTTTCTCAGAGCATCGCCGATAGGCTTGATGTCTACAAAGTATCCACCGGCGAGACCAGCGATACCTAGCACGACGAGGATTAAGCCTGTCTTGACATTCTTCTTACCGCCTAGTAGCCCGAAGGTAGAGAGGTAGATACCATACATGAAGCAGATGAAAGGTATCAGCATCAGTAGACTAAACGGCATATAGCCCGCAGCGTCTACACGTGATACGGTATAGTCTCGTGCGAAGAAGGTCATCGTCAAGCCGTTCTGGTGGAAGGCCATCCAGAAGAAGATCACAACGAAGAAGACTAGCCCTAGTGCGATGAGACGCTCCTTAACCTCAGCCTTAGACATCTCGACGACATGCGCTGAGCTGTCGCCCTGTGCTGCCATAGCCTTAGCTTGCTTGACGGTTACGTCTGCTGCCTTCCAGGTCTTACGACAGAGTACGAAGATCAAGATAGATATGATCAAGCTGATACAAGCAACAAAGAACGAGAGACTATAAGACTGTGACAAGGTCGTCGACACATAGTGCTCACCGAAAGCTCGCTCGAAGCTCAAGTCCTGAGCCGCATCACCTCTGTCTGCACGCTCCGCATTGAGTTTCTTGTTTAGATCAGCCGTCCACTCAGCTGGGATCTGCAGCATAGCCACGCGCTCATTGATAGCAAACTTGGCCGGCTCGTCCTTTGCATCGCGACTGATGAGGATCTCATGGTCGGCATCCGTGATCTGCAGTTGAGGATCACTCACTAGCCCAGCTTTAGTATACTGGCGGAGAGCTGCTATACGTAGGTCGTGAAGAACCTGAGCCTCGTCCTCGGGGAGCATGACGCCAGCCTTCTTCTTAGCAGCTGAGACCTTTTGGCTCTGCTCCTCAGCCGTCAGCTGAGCATACTCAGGGTGCTTAGCTTGTAGCTCTGCGATAAAGGCATCGGCATCGACCGTCTCATCGTTGAGCTTGTTGTAGTTTGCAGGCACTGTAGCATCGTAGAAGTAGTTCTCCTTAGCTAGTACATTGTTCGTAATCCAGTTACCCATGCTAGGCGCAAAGAAGGCACCGATATTGATGAACATGTAGAAGATAGAGAACGCCATGTCACGTCCCTTAGAGTAGCGAGGGTCGTCGTATATCTTACCCACAAGCGCCTGTAGGTTACCCTTAAAGAGTCCCGTACCAGCAGCGATGAGGAAGAGGGACAAGAGCATGATCGTGACGCCAGCAGCTCCAGAGCCAAAAGGTAACCCTAGGAGGAGGTAACCAGCGAACATGATCGTGACACCTGTAAAGATGGTCTTACCATATCCGAGCCATTTATCAGCTATGATACCACCGAAGATTGGGAGGAAGTAGACTAGTGCTAGGAAAGTACCATATAGCATACTAGTCGTTGCCGAGGAGAAGCCAAACTTCGCCTGTAGGTAGAGCGTCAATATGGCTAGCATCGTGTAGTAGCCGAAGCGCTCTCCCATGTTCGTTAGGGCTAATACGATAAGCCCCTTGGGGTGTTTATTTTCCATATGAATGGTTCGTTTATAGATTAGTATTTTTCAAGTTATTCATTGCTGCGGTAGCTCGATCAGCTCGATAGAGCCACTCGTGAGGTCGAAGTATATCGTGTAGGGCAGCTGTCCCAGCTTGTCCGCGCCTAGCTTGTGCTCCAGGAGTGCTGTGCGTCCCCACTGTGCCACCGAGAGCTCTAGCATGATCGCCTGGCTGCGCTCGGGAAGCTGTAGCGATACGCGAGCTCGTCCTGGCTCGATGTAGCGGAGTACCTTGCTCTTGGTCAACTTATGCAGCTCCGTATCGCTCTGCGGAGCGGAATGATCTAGTGCCTCGACACTTATATATATGGGAGCTCCCGAGAGATCCTCCTTGTCGACCAGACCATACTGCGGAGCGAAGCGAGCTACCACCTGTTGCGAGACTGGCTCGTCAATGGGTACGTCCACGATCTCCTCGTAGTATCGCTTCGTGGTACGACCTGCGAAGAGCGCTTGCAGAGCTGCTATCTCCTTGTCCAGACCATCTAAGACCATCTTGAGCGCTGGGCCATCGCACGGCATCGTCTCGACCTGACCCGAGAGTAGCTCCACACGTCGCTCTCGCAGCTCGAAGAGTCTACTGGCCGCCACCTCAGCTTGTTTGGCACGTGAGGTCGCTAGGGCATACTCTTGAGGTAGTGCTTGACTAGCCTCTTGCTGGGTCACCCCCTTAGGATAGTCTGCTAGGTAGTCCGTCGTGGTAGGCTTGTACGCCTTGCCGTGGAGCGAGTAGAGAAGGCCTTCGGGTGTGAGAGAGACCAGCTGCTCGACAGAGGGCGTCGCTACCGACTCGATCAGATAGCTCTGCATCGTGTCGGGGACTCCATGAGCGTGCATTGCTACACGCTCTATCTGGTAGCGTGTCGTAGGCTGCGTGGCATAGCTCTCACCTAGATACCTAGAGGCGTAAGCGACTAGTGCGCCTGGCTCAAACTGCTCCTCCGAGAGGACAAAGTGTATGCGCAGTTGTGTCTTCGGTAGATAGTAAACGACTCCACTCGTAGACTGCTCGCCAGCCACGTATGGAGTCACAATCGCCTGATGACTAGCGCAGCTCGTGAGCCACACCATCGCCATCACAAGTACCCATCTAGTTAGTCGGGTAGGGGTCTTAGGTTTGTGCATAATCTACCAGTGAAAAATAGACTTGGGACAAAGATACGAAAAAGAGATTAGAGACTCCCCCCCCCCCCTTT
>OHAF01000769.1_pt1 | contig 33521 bp, 30 predicted proteins | sample 1577041 | NCBI WGS metagenome assembly OHAF01 (sample SAMEA3541495, study PRJEB24748) | human gut metagenome | biome: human gut; feature: human-associated habitat; material: faeces | place: China | collected 2012
CTCCCAAGGGTCACCCCTTGAAACTTGCAAGTCGCTATGGGGTTCGTTGGCAACTGCGCCCCGTGTGGACTTTCACCACAGATGTATAACATGCCCGTCATACAAAGAGAGGAGGCTGTCATATTAGTTGACAGCCTCCTTTTGTGTGCGCTTATTATCCTAGAGGACGACGAGGCCCGCGAGGAGGAGCTGCAGCGTCGTGACGAGGATGACGAGTAGCGGTAGCAGGTAGCGCCACGTATGACGTGAGAGCTGACTCGCCCAGGGGGTGATCGGTATGATGACCAGTGGTACGGCTAGTAGGAGCGTAGAGCGCATCGTCTCTGCCTGTACCAGTGACAGCAGGAGGACGAAGGTACTCATCAGTAGCAGCGCTCTCTGTCTGTACCAGGTGACGACGTGAGAGCCTCCACGAATGCTTTCCAGCCCGATACGCGCTATGACAAGCGTCAGGGCTATAACGCCCCACCCTATCCACTCGAATGGCGTAGCAGGGCTCAGAATGATCTGTAGCTGTGCGTAGAGGTTTAGTAGTGGCGTAGCACCTCTCCAGAGATAGAGCGTAGGCAGTACGAGCCAGAGGATCGCCATGAAGCCACAGAGATAGGCGAGGTAGGCGCGCAGGCGACGCACCTTCATCAAGGCAAGGAGCGACAAGCTCAGCGGTACGATCAGAAGCAACGGGGGGTAGAGTAGTACGGCAATGCCCATCATGAGTCCTGCGAGGGTGAGCGTCTGGCGCCGGTCAGGACGATTGTAGCAAAGCATCTGCAGGTATAGCGATATGAGCAGCACGGGGAGCGCCCAGACAGACCAGCTGAGCGTAAAGAATGTGGTCAGTGGCACCAAGAGCAATGCCTGCAGGAGCAGTAAGAGCGATCGCTGACGAGGCGTGATGAGTAGGAGCTGTATGGCTATGCGGTCTGATAGTACTAGGGTAGCTACGAGTGCTAGATCGTTTGCCACTAGAGGGACTAGAGCCATCGTCTTGTTTACTTGGAAGCTTATAGAATCACCTAGATACCACTGTATAGCGGTACATAGTTGACACACGACTATCGAGACAAGGAGTGCCAGTGGTGCTGGGAGCGAACTTTTATAGCGTTGTATCATTTACTTGTTGTATCATTTACTTATAGCGCTCAGCGATCAAACTATCTAGATAGCCATCTAGCTGCGACATATATTGGTCGAAAGTGTAGGGCAGTAGCGACTGTCTAGTGATCCCACCACAGCGCTCCCCTATCAAGTCATAGAGATGTCTCAATGCTCGTGCTATATCCTCCGTATCTAGCGGGTTCAGTCGGTAACCCTCCCGCTCAGAGCGAATGAGTGTGCAGGAGCTCGCCACCTCGCTCACCGCTACAGGCATGCCCAGCGCGAGCGCCTCGGCAACCGTAGCACCAAAGAGCTCGTCAGTACTCGGCAGTATCAGTGCATCTCCGAGTCCGTAATGCGCATAGAGATCACTCCCCTGCTGCTTGCCGGCAAATGTGATCCGCTCCCCTAGCTTGAGCATCGTAGCTTGCTGGCGTAGCTCCGCATCCATCGGTCCATCGCCCACCATCAGCAGCTGTTGGTCTAGCCCTTCATCGAGGAGTAATCTGAAAGCCTCTAGGAGACGAGGCAAGTTCTTTACCTTATCGAGTCGCCCCACGTAGAGGATCACCGCCCGCCCGTCAGGGATGGCATAGCGGGATCGTAGCGCTGCGGTCTGCTCCTCTGCTAGTGCGACCTGTCGCTGCAAGTATTGCTCATCTTGTACGATCGGTAGGTAGTGCCACTTCGATAGTTCTCCACGGTATAGATCTCGATAGCGATCCTTCACCTGCTCGTTGCATAGGATCACCCCATCGAGGCGATCTAGTAGCCAGCGCTTAGACCAGTAGGAAGAGTCGGCGATAGTAGCCTCGGCCGTCACCAAGTTGTCATCGCACATAGAAACGAGACGGGGTAGGGGACGTGCCGAGCGTCCACGCAGTAGGTAGAGCATCCCTGTCAGGAGGTTAAACTCACTACAGAGGATCAAGTCATACGGCTTGCGCAAGATACGCAGTATCTCGGGACGCAGATTAGGGAAGAAACGACCCCCAGGGGCTAACAGCTTATAGTCAAACTGTATGCGCTCCCCTTGCTGTGCTAAGTTAAAGTCTTGCTCCAGAGGCTGACCATACTCTAAGTATAGCTCCACATCGTACCGCTTCGTCAGATGGTTGAAGAGGTCTATCCGGTAGGGAGCCAGTGCTCTATGAATGATTAGTATGCGAGGCGTGTACTGCATCTCGTTAGCAGCTACTTACCAGTTGTCCCAGTCGAGGAGATCAGACGACGGATTGTCTTGCTCCTCATCATCGTCGAGCGTCTCTTCGTCCCACTCCTCTAGAAGTGGCTCATCGATGACCGGTGCCTGGAGGAACTGCTCTAGGTCCCGTCGCTCACGCTTGGTCGGTCTACCAAGGCCTTGCGCACGATCCACATAGCCCGACATACGCTTCATCTCTAGCAGCTCATACTGCTCAGGAGGTGTCACATTGAGGATATACTCAGGGACCAGCTTAGCTCCCATACGATTGGTCGTGGTTTGCAGTACCTTAAAGGATAGCGTCACAGGCGGCTTGCGCACCGATATGATGTCGCCCGCCATGACCATCTTGGCTGGCTTAGCAGTCACATCATTGATCGCTACCCTACCCTTCCGACAGGCATCCTGCGCTATGGAGCGTGTCTTGAAGATACGCACCGCCCAGAGGAAGCTATCGATCCGTACTGGTCTGCTCATGGCTTGACTAGTTAAAGCTATTCATCGTCCGCTCCACGCCCATCAGGCAGAAGCTCTCGATCATATCATCGACACGCTCCAGGAGACGAGGCATGTCGGCTAGCTCCCCCTTGGGAAACTGCGCCAGCACATACTCTATCTGCTTACCCCTCGGGTAGTCATGCCCTATGCCAAAGCGTAGTCGTGGATAGCGATCCGTACCGAGAAGCTCCGTGATATGCTTGAGTCCATTGTGCCCGCCAGCACTGCCGCCAGGCTTCATACGGAGCGTGCCGAAGGGAAGTGCCAAGTCATCGAGACAAATTAATATATGGTCTACTGGGATCTTCAACTCCTGCATCCAGTAGCGCACGGCCGTACCGCTCAGATTCATATAGGTAGAAGGCTTGAGGAGCGTCAGCTGAACATTCTTAATGCGTCCTGAAGTGATCTCCCCATGGCGAGCCGTAGACCAAGTCCATCCCTGCTTATCAGCAAGGTGGCTCACCATACGGAAGCCTATGTTGTGTCTCGTGCCACGATACTCCTCTGTAGGATTACCGAGCCCGACGATTAGGTATTGATTCATATTGCGATAGATGTCAATGGTAGCGAGACCGCATCGCTCAGTCTCACAGAGAGCCTATCTACGCCACTGCTTAGGCGCAGCAATAGGGATCTCTGGTAGGAGGTTCTCACGATCTATATCTATCGGATTAATCTGGTGATTAGGTGCAATAGGCGAGAGCGTTGGCACGGGCACCATAACCGTCCCCTCCTCGATCAGCTTATTCATCTCAGGCACACGCCCAGCGCTTAGATAGCGACTCGAGAAGTAAGCGCTGCGACTGAGTCGCTCGATGATGATACCACGACTATTGGTACTATGCATCATGACAAGATCGCCGTCGACGACATCAATGACCATCGCCACATGCCCCACACGACCGCTATTGCGATTACGACCCTTGAAGAAGAGCAGATCCCCAGGTAGCACCTCCTCTCTTTTGATCCTCTTGACATAGTTTGCTTGTGTAGCGGATCCACGTGGCACGGTGATGCCATATCGTGAGTAAACGTATGATACGAAGCCCGAGCAGTCCATGCGCCAGGGCAGATTACCTCTATAACCGTAAGGCTTGCCTAGTAGCTCCTTACCCGTATCGATCAAGTCAGCGACCAATTCGTCGTGTGCCGTCTGGGCTTTTTTATCTCCTCCTACACGATGTATGGGGGGACGCTTCAGTACGGGATGCTTGAAGGTCATACCGCTGGGACTCTTGGCTGCACATTGACTCAGGAGCAATGTGAGCAGGAAGGTGCTTAGGAGCAGTCTGATAGATCTAGGTTTATAACTCATCCAGTATGTCGTTGTAGCTATGGGTAGCTGTACGTTCGGGGCAAAGGTACTAATTTCTCTTCGCAAAAACAAATGACCTACCCCACCGCCAGTTCACGCATATTGCCATTACTCGCTAAGCTTAACTGCAAGTGACAGAGTACAGCACTACTTGTCTTACGCCTAGTGTCTATTGTGGCTACCTACAGGTGAAGCGGCTACCTACAGGCAAATAGAAAGTATTATCAAAAGAGCAGCGTCTGCGCATATCTCTGGTCCAGAGAGTCCTCTACGACGAAGAGGTAGCTCTCTCCCTTTGTGAGGAAGTCTAGTCCAGCTGACGAGACCCCGTCTGCTACCGTCACTCTGCAGATGAGTGTGGCAGACATATCGTAGACGGAGATCACTTCAGGTGTCACTTCGCTCCATAGGAGCTTGTTGCCTTCGATCCAAAGCCTTGGCGTAGCCCTTTGCACTAGCTCTATAGCCACTGGATAAGATACATAGTCGCAATCATTTCCATACTTTGCCTTGTACTCAAATGATGGGCTATGGAAGCATCTAAACTTCTCATTAGTACTATCGAAGAGCTGCGTATCTCCCGTAGGATCATAGACTAGAGGGAAGATCCCCTGCAGGTTATCTCGCTCCTCACAGCCTATAAGCTGCGTGAAGCTCCTGCGCAAGGTGTCTACGACCGACCCTTCTGCTGTCTCATAGCGAACATCTATCTTGTAGTGCTGTCGTATCAGCTGATGACCATCTATATCGACTAGCTCACGCTTCTCAACGATAGCCTTAGCGCCTAGGATGCCGTGTCTTTGGGGATCCATCTGCTGATAGTTAAACCCGATGGGCACCTCCTCTCCCTCCTGAGCATCAAGGTCATACTTGAGATACTTCTTACCATCGCACAGGTCGTACGCCTTAGCGCCTTCATAAAGCACCAGCCCAGTCTTGCGATCGAACAAATGTCCCCTCTCGTTATAAAATTCCGTGACAGTCTTAAGACAGGGGGTGCCATCTACAATTGTGTCTCGGACGATAGCCACCTTGACGTACCCATACTCATATCCGTAGGGAACTCTTAAGGAGGCGTAGTCGTAATACCACTCCGACCCTACGCCTGGATGCAGGGGCAGAGCCTCTTGTGCTTGGAGGGTTATAGCACATAGCATTCCCATCACAAGTGATGCTAAAAAAACTTTGCTATTCATCGTCTCTTTACCTTTCAATGTTAATAACGAAGTAACCTCCTTTCTGTACTCTGAAATCTCCTTGAATCGAGACTTCAGAGCTGTTTAATATCATTGACTCCCCTTCTTCAATTTCCATCTGAGATGTAGGAGCGACATTTATATATCTTGACGTAAATGAATTGTCTCGTTTTTTCATACTAGATACAGTCAGTTTATCTATCTCGTAGTTGGATATTGTCACATCTTTGAGAAAGTGAGAGAGGGTATAGTGAATCTTTCCAAGCTGTTGAGGTGTTATTGCCCAATTGCCATAATCCATTAGATTGTTGCTCTTGGTTAAGTAAGCATCCTTGGTTATTTCCTTTCCTGTCTTTTTGTCATAAACGGGTTCCCAAGAATTTCCACAGTCCGTATCGTCCCTTCCTAAACTATCTGCATATGCTGTTATTTCAGCTACAGATGGAGTATCGTCACAATCATCACTACTTCCCCACACCACAGTATGATATAAATTCATACAATGACCCAGCTCATGATTTAAAGTCCAAGCGTGAACACCCAAACCATAAGTTGGTATATCTGCCTTCATACGTTTTAGATCAGTAAGGTATCGCAACCAACCACCTCTAACAGCCAAATACTTTTCAGGAATTCCTCCAGCTTTACCTCCACTATCATCGACCTTGTCCGTATTGTATACATAGACATCTATACAGCCCTTTGTCGGCTCTAGATTACGGAATCTTTCGTATTTAGCATAAGGATGTAGCTTGAAAAAACGGCGGTATTCACCATCATCATAAATATATGATACACCCGAAAGTTGAAGTTGTACTTTAGGCTCTAGGACAGGAGTATTGTTATTGGGCATCAATCTCATCTTTTCGTTGTTTACCCAAATTATATTAGCCATATTGACAAGCTTTTCTGCATATTCATAGCCATTAAGCAAGCCATCCCTTCTTATCGGCTCAAAATTGCGAAGAGAGTCTATTTCATCTTTTTGAGGCAAAATGTAATGTAAGGCAACCCGAACTGTCTTAATCTGGGTCTTTTCATTTGGTATATAATCATCATTTCTCCCATTGTTCCTAGTATTTAGAGCTATTTGTGACGTAGTTGTAAGGCATTCAAAAGTTTCTTGAGATAGTAAACTGCCACAAAACAGGAAGCATATCAGTACTACAATAAAGTGTCTCATAGCTATAAAGCTCTGTTTTTTTGTTTTACTTCTTGACAACTAGTTTGCGCATTGCAACCTCTACACCATCTACGATGAGAGCGTATAGGTAGAGTCCATTAGCAAGCCCATCCGAAGAGATTAAAACATTAGCTTTATAACCTCTTTCGGTACAAGGATAACTTTCCAACATTTCTCCTTGCAGGTTTAATAAAGCGATGTAAGCATCCGTCACTTCACTTGGCACATAGTATGCGATTGAGGTTTGATCTGAAAATGGATTAGGAACAGCCTCCCAAAGCTTTGGAGTGTAAGATGCTATATCATTTGGAGTAGAAATATCTGTTGCTGTTCGCAATGGTTGGTATTTACTTTCGGTAGATCGACCAATATGCTCTTTGAGGGTCTCGATTTCTTGTTGCTGCCTTTGTAATGCTACAATCAAGATAGGAATAAGCTCCATATAGCGAATCCCATATTGTTGAGAGATTGTGTCATACTCAACGATGTCTGGAAAGATCTCTAAAACTTCTTGAGCAATCAAACCGTAGTTGTGATGGTTTTGTTCCTTGAAGTTAGACTTGTCAAGTGATACTAGATCTGAAGCATTTGCATTATCTTCTTTGAGCGTATATGTAACTGGGCGTAACTTTAATAGTGCTCGACTTGCTTCATCCTCGTCAATTTCTTCCACATTTTCTTTAGCAGATTGATCGGAAGTAATGATAGGAAATTTTTTGAAGTGAGATTGTGTTATATAAGCTTCTGTCCAATAGTTTTGTGAACTTCCCAAAGAAAAGATTCGTGCATAACCCATAGGCTCAAAAAACAAGCGAAACTGTGCATCGTAACGCATATCTAGTCCTGAGCCTTTTTTAGTCATTAGAAGCTCTTCTATATCAGAGTGGGATACAGTATCTAATGAAGATGGAGCAATATCATTTATTAAATGAAGCTCTGGGCGTACTTGAAATCTGAACACAATTTGACCATCATCATAATCTTTCAGAACAAGAGCTGCGTTACGACAGAAATTCATAGACAACTCTTTGAGTTTAGATTTTTTCAAAAACTCTATTCGACCCAATGGATTTTCCTTTTGGTCTAGCTTGAAGCCTATGGAAGAAGCTGATTTCCCTGGCTCAGATACGACAAGTAATGCATCTTTTTCAAGCGAAGATGCGGTTATTGATGTTGTCCCCATATGGACACTGCCATCAGGACGCACCCTAAGCTGAGCTTTGGCAGTCACAACTAGTGAGAGTAGCGTGAGTAGTAAGAGAGTTAGTTTTCGTGTCATAATATCGTTGGTTTTAGTTAGTATTGTTGTCTATTAGTATCTTCTAACGCAAATGTAGTAATAAAAAATGACTTCACACACTCTTAGTGTATATTGCCATTACGGCCAAGCTTCACTGCAAGCGACAGAGTACAGCACTACGTGTCTTATGCCGAGTGTCTATTGCGGCTACCTACAGATGAAGTGGCTACCTAGAGGCGCACAGGTCGTACGCCTTAGCGCCTTCATAAAGCACCAGCCCAGTCTTGCGGTCGAACAAGTGTCCCCGCTCGTTATAAAACTCCGTGACAGTCTTAAGACAGGGGGTGCCATCTACAATTGTGTCTCGGACGATAGCCACCTTGACGTACCCATACTCATATCCGTAGGGAACTCTTAAGGAGGCGTAGTCGTAATACCACTCCGACCCTACGCCTGGATGCAGAGGCAGAGCCTCTTGTGCTGCAAGACCTAGAGAGCCTAGCAAGATAGCAAGCATACAAGAAAGTAATCTGTGTTTAGACATAGGATTTATTGTTTTTGAAGTATGGGCTTGCTGAGCCAGTAGATTCAGCAAGCCCTATTACGAAATAAGTGTAGCACTAGATCGCCTTAGTATCGTGATTCGACGATCTGTACGAGGCAACGAATGATCCCGTTAAACTCACGCAGGAGTACTTGACACTCATTACCTTGTGCGTTGTAGACCGTGACCATACCAGTCTCGCTGTCATAGGTATAGTCCTAGTCGAAACCGTTGGTCTTAAGATACTGTTTGAAGGCTGCGGACTGAAGATCCTTATAAGTTATGATCCGTCTGCTTGATTACCTTCTCTCCATTGACGATGTAGATCCCATCAGGGAGCTGCTGAAGATCTGTGGGCAGTTGCTGTCCGCTAAGGTCATATATGACCGTCGTCTGGGGTTGATCTGGCGTTACAATCTCAACGCCCTGAGGCTCAAACTCTTCAATATCCGAAAAGTCTTGCCACTGTTCACTTTGCTGATATAGCTCTTTGGTCCCTTTAGGTACGCGGAGCTTGCATGGGACGGCACCAAATCCTCTAAAGAAGACCATAAGTCCTAGCGTTATCTTACTGGGGTCAGTCATCTGTACAGTGATCTCACTGAGACTCTTGTCAAAGCCAAAAGTTAAATCTCCGATGGAACTCAAGCCACTGGGTAGCTCTACACTCTTAATAAACTGATTGTCGAAGAGTCCAAACTCCTTGATGCTCTGTACGCTCTTGGGGAGGCTATAAATGGTATCTTGCTTGCCTGCAGGGTATTGGATTAGTGTGACTTGTGACTTGTCGTAGAGGACTCCATCGTGAGAGGTGTAGTTAATGTTTTCTGGAGAGACCTCTATCGCTGCCAGACTAAGACAGTCGTGAAATGGTGCGTTGCCAATCTCCGCTACCCCAGAAGGAATAGCTATTGTCTTTAGCTCGTCACATCGTGCGAAGCCATAGTCTTCGATGACTTTGATACCATCATGTAGCGTCACACTAGTAAGCGCTACAGTACCTGCGAAGGCTAGTGTACCTACTTTGTTAATGGAGGTAGGTATTGCGAAGCTGCTCCCCTCCTTGCCGGCAGGGTACTGCACAATGATCTGCTTATCTGCCGTATACAGGACGCCATCGACTGTTGTGTAGGCTTTGTTTTGAGGATTTATATCGATCTTCTTGAGCTTGAAGCAATCTGCAAAAACGCCTCCACCGATCTCTTTTACAGATGCTGGGATGAGTACCTCTGGCAGGTTTTCGCAAGCACTAAAAGCAGCCTCCTCGATGGTCTCCAGCCCCTCCGATAGCGTTAGCTCTTGGAGTGCCGTATTGCTACTAAAGGCGTTGTCGCCTATCGATCATACACTTGACGGGATAACAATCTTGGGGATAGCGATGCATCCGCTGAAAGCCCAGCGACCGATAGTTGTGACAGTCTTGGGGATTTCTAGACTTGATAGGGCAACACACTCGGTGAATGCAAATGGCTCAATGATCTCTAGTCCTTGTGCGGGGAGAGAGACTGTCTCAAGCTTTTCGCAACTCTCAAAAGCCCCATCACCAATCTCCTTGAGACTAGGCGGGAGTATAATACTCTGTAGACTGATACATTCGAGGAACGAACTCTTGCCAATGCGCCTAAGGTCATTTGGAAGGTTGAGATTGGTCAGTCGGACGCAATTACTGAAAGCGTTGTCTCCGATCGTTGTAATCCCTGACGAGATCGTAATGGTCTCGATTTGCTCTAGAAACTCCCCCCATGGAGCTTCGCCTAGCCCATAGTTGGGCATATCGCCAGTTCCAGAAAGAGTCAGAGTAGCTGTCTCTTCGTTGTAATCCCACGAGAGGGATCCTGTCTTGCCACTAGTCTGTGCCCACGTACTTGTCACAGACAAGAGCAGCGTGGTGACCAAAAGGAGTAAATGTCTTACCATAACTAGTTGTATTTAGATTGATTAGTATGCATGGTGGTTGTTCTTTTAGCCCTGTCACATTGCTACAAAAACGGTATCTCCTCTCGTTGCAACAAGATAATACGGTATGTAGACTACGGAGCTGCTCGCCTCAGCGTTGAGTACATCCCAGAGCCAAGTATAACACACCTACAAATATATAAAAAACTTTATGGATCTTTTGTAACTCGAAACGATTTTGACTCAGAAAAAGTCGATCTCCACGTGGGGAAGAAATGAAACTTCGGAGGAATCAAATGATATGTCGGAGGAATCGTTTCGCGCCCACGTGGAAAATAAAAAATAGCCACGTGAGAATTTGAGATTTCTCACGTGGCTATCTGTGGAGGCTGTCACTTCTTGTGACGCTCTCCTGACGCCTATCGCATGATTTGGTCTATAGGCGGTGAGGGTTTGCTACCTCTTGACAAACTTGTAGGTGTCGTCTCCTACCTGTACGATGTAGGCTCCTTGTGGTAGATAGCCTACGATTGTGTCCATTTTCAAGTCTCACTCTCGAAGCAGCTAATCAATACAAACGGGCCTCCGAGCACTAGTGGCAACAAAACTAAAAGAGTAGCTCCTAGAGGAGGAAAATGAAACCTAGGGGTGGGCTATCTCTATCAACAAGGGGGCGATTTTTATGGTTACAAACTCAATCTGGTCGCCCTGAGCCAGCTCGTGGGCTTTTCAACAGTCCCTCCCCTCTTTGCACTTGCAGAGACCTTGCAAAAAAGGATGCATCCCCTCGAAAGTAGGGATACATCCTTTTCTGTCTATTTTGATGGAAGAAGCCCTTTAGGGGCTTATGCTTCGCCCCTTACTTTACCACTACCTTATGGAGTGTGGTACCTTGGGCGTGACTCACTACTACCACATAGCTGCCACGGGGTAGCTGTGCGGGTAGGCTCTCCGCTACACATTGTCCCTCGAGGCTATAAACCACTACTCTCTCGTGATCTCCTTCGATTTGCAGCAGTCCCGAGGCATCTTGATAGAGCCTTGTAGAGCTCTCTTTGACTTGTGGAGCTGTTGCCCCAGAGAAGGAGCCACCAAAGGGGATAGTTTTGCTACTGTAGACATGGCAGCTAATCTTATTGACGTAGGTTGCATTGCGATGCAGGAAGAGTACCACCTTCAGATTCTCTTTCTTCCACGAGGGATCAAGGGCAATTTCTGGAGATTTATAATCGAAGGTTCCGTCAGCCTCGGGCATGATCTTAGTACCGATATTGCTCGTGTAGTAAGCTCTCACCATATGCTGGTGCAGATACTCTTCCCCTGTGCCTATACCTTTTTGGTCTTCTGCCTTCACGTTGTCTTCGGTCACGACAGCTGTAAGGTAGAGGTCGTCTGGGTCGGCATCATAGAGAAGTTTCCCCTTTACCTCTAGAGTGGTCTTACCTTCAGGTAGGTCGTGGCATACGATATCGGAAATGAGTGCTCTCTCCTTCTCTTGAAGGAAGGGCTCCAGTAAGTCGGCATCAGCCTTCTGATCCTTTCCAAAAAGCTGGTCCTTCGACACAAAGGCAAAGGCTCTATTCTCCGAAAGATAGGGAGCCCTATTGATAGAGAAATAGGGGAGTTGCGAAGGTGTGGGATACGGGACTTGTCCTAGGAGCGTAGAAAGCTCCTCGTTGCAAGCTTCTTTGGCAAAGGCGACCTCTTCACCACCCACGGGATATGCCACGCAAGAGACTTCGTAGCCCTTCGCCACTAGATCCTCTGCCATTTGATTGATCATAGCATTGTACCTCGGTGCATCGGGAGCACTCTCGGAGGTGTAGTACTCTACAAGTACCGACTTGCGCTCCACACTGCCCTTTTCAGTAGGATTGAAGGCATCAAATACCCACTTTATCATTCCTTTTTCGATTACCGACTGGTCGTTGATACTCAGCAATTCGACCGACCCCTTGGAGGTACCTTCTGGATAAGGAGGATGCGTCCAGGCAACCTCGCAAATCCCTTTTACAGGTACAGGGATCTCAAAGGGGGGATACTGCTTCTCGCGCATCCCGTAGTTAGCATGATGGTACTTCTCGAGGAAAGTCATACTTGTTATCTCCTTAAAGCCGATATTGCGAACTAAGATATCGTAGCGGAAATATTCTTTGCTAGTAAGGAGACTATAACGTGGCTGCTTAAGAGGATAAACTACATAATCGTAGTGCCCCTGGGGGTCGTCCACAAGTGCGTAAATGAGCGCCGAGCCCAACTCGAGAGGCTCCGTATCCTGCACCTGGCTGAAACTGTAGCTCTTCCCTTTCTCGTAATAGGCTGGGGATACGGCTACTAGATTGGCTTCTGGAAGGCTATTCTCATTATCGCCATCGTATAATACAGGCGAGGATTTGCTCTCCTTCACGCTAGTGGCGGGGCAAGAGTATCCGACCAGCACAAGGTCCTTTGCAGAGACCTTTTGCGGCTCATCCAGTAACACTTGATTGTATCCCTCTTGGAGAGTAACAGGCTGGCTCACCAGGATCTCTTGACTCAGGCCATTCGTATCGTCTTGCCTCACACGTGCTACGACCACGCGGGCGTCCGCAACCGCTTCGTCTACGACGCACTCGATCCCTTTGATCGTTATATCGTCAAAGAGTGGAAGCATAATATAAGGCGTCACTATGCCCTCAACACCCTCCTCAAACTCCAGCGCTTGGTGATCGAGAGACGGCTCGATAGATGCATAGCCAAAACCTTTAACGAGGGGCACAAGGTTTACCGACGTCTCGCAAGCTACCCCTCTACCGAGAATATGCGGAGTCGTGCGAAGATCGAATAATTGCTTGATAGAGTGTGAGGAGGGCCATAGCCCTTGAGAAGGGTAGCCTGTCATAGCTTCCCCCTGAGCAAGAAGCACCAAGGGGGTAAATAAGAGAAGGCTAGCTATGCTCCTCCAAAGGTTGCTCATAGTTCTCATATCGTAAGTTCCAATTAGTTCCTTTCCTTATGGTGGGGATAGCGAGCTTGGCAACATAGGTAGAGTCTGCTACGTGATAGACCAATAGGCAAAAAAGCTACAGTCTCCTGGGCGAGTACTCTAGAGTACCATATGCGTCAAGCTCGCTAGTCTCTCTTTATCGTTTGAAGAGAGGTAAGGATTCTCTCAGACCATTGTGTTCTATTACCAGCAAGTAGTCTCCTTGCGAGAGGCTACGAAGGTCTACTATAGTGCCACTTCCAGTCAGTTGCAGTTCGCCCGTGATGGAGTATAGAGTCCATACAGCAGCATCGCTCGTGCGAATATAGACAAAGTCTGTAGCTGGGTTCGGATAGACTACAATAGAGGAACTACTCGGGAGCACATTGTCGATACCAGTTGTATCTCCTTCGTACTCTACAGTATTGTTGACGCTTCCTCTAAAGTCGTAGCAAGTCCAGTTTTTGTTTTTTGCTATGGTCACGTCGCTCACGAGGCATATGTTCTCTTCGTTATTCGCCTTAGTGTCGACGATGGTTATCTTTCCCATAGCGTTGGCTTCTCTTTGTGGAAGCGACTGCATCGTAGCGGTCATCTTTTCCCCTTTGATCGCATTGGTATGGCACACCACGGTCATAAGGAGAGGAGTAGCGGTGAAGTCTAGCTCTTGGAGCTGATTGTCTGCCACATTGAGGGTCTTGAGCTTTGGGTTGTGAGTAAGGTCGAGCGAAGTGAGTCGATTGGCGTAGGCCATCAGTTCGCTGAGCTCGGGGAAAGCAGAGAGGTCAAGTGTGGAGAGCCTATTGCGGTGACACCAGAGACTGCTAAGTGCTGGACAGTCACCGAGCTGCAGCGATACGAGACCATTCTCGGAGCAGTCGAGAGTGGAGAGTTCTTTTTGATCGCTTAGTTCGAGCCTTTCCAGTTGGTTCTTCCCAATATATAGCTCCTCTATGGCAGGGCAGTTTTGGATAGTAAATTGGGCAAGTTTATTGGTGTGCAGCTCCACATAGTTGAGGTTGGGGAGGTTCTTGAGGTGTGCTGCTGTCAGCTGCTGTCCGTTGCAGTCTAGCTCGGTGATATCTCCAGAGATAGAAATGGACTGCGACGTGATCGTGTAGAGGTAGCGTCCCTCTTCGTAGTCGCCTTGCTGATAGGCCTCTTTGACACCATTGAGTACGACTCCCTTGCTGTCTCCCAAGTTGAGGGCAATTTGTGCGCCAATCGGGAGCTCGGTCTTCAGTACGATATTGATCTCTTCATCCTGGATGTCGCTTTTGTGTAGCACCACCTCGTTGGACTTGAGAGGAGTGGTTGCGGAGCCAGTAAGCTCTTCGAGGGAGAAGAAAGCGGGTTCGAAGGTAGCTTGCAGGGTAATGCTATCTTTGTCGGCGAAGAGTGATTTTTTGAACTTAAATATCCCCTCTTCCGAGGTGTAGTGATCATCCGCTATCACCTCTCCACTATTAGCATCTTTCCATATGATGGTGGGGTGGTGTGGCTGACCGCTGAAGTCGTACTCTGTCGCCATCTGCGAGAGGTCTATGCGTGTGCCGACAATGTTTTCCTCGGGGATAGCGTAGCCCGCTGGGGCATAGGTGATGCTGTACTCTCCGTATTCGACGTTGGGGTTCTTGGCTGGAAGGCTGCTAAGCGGGAGCTGGTGCCCCGAGATATTGAGTCTCTTGAGCCCTTTGTTGTTGAGAGTGATCTCCCTTAGCCCAATGCCATTTTGTATACCTCCGTTTTGCCACCGGAAGAAGTTGATCTTCGTAAGACCAGTAAGGTTGATTTCCTTGATCTCTTTCTGGTCGGTTACCCACACATACTCCAGGTCGGGGTAGCGTGAGAGGTCGAGATCGGTATTGGCAAGAGTAGCGTAGGCTGGGCTATCTTTCTTCCAGTTCGACTGGATCATGATGTGCTTGAGCTGAGGGTGGTACCCTATCTTGAGCCTTGGGGCATCCTGAATGCTGATGTACTGGAGTTTGGGGCAGAGAGAGAGGTCTACCACACCATCTGTGGAGTGTGCTAGTGTGCCACCCTTGTACGACATATAGTAGAAGCTGAGAAGGTCGGGAGCATCTACCTTGCCTACACCGATGATGGAGCCAGACTCTTTGAAGCTGTTTTTGAAGCGCTCGATGCCTTCTGCTTCGAAGGAGACGACGCTATTCTTAGCAAGTGGCGTGGCATAGGTGTGGTTGATGGTTTGGGTAGCATCGGCGTCGACTTCAATAGTCTCGCTAGTTCCATCACCCCAGTCGATGGCAACGGATGCTTTACCACCCAGCTCGAAGGAGACCTCTGTGGCCCCCTCTTTGACAATGATTTCAAAGGGATGGGTGATGCTTTGGGCATGGAGGGAAAGGATCCCAGCGATGCATGCTAGAAGAAGGGTAATTATCTTTTTCATAAGCGTATAACTAGTAAGTTTTGAATGGGGGCTTAGATTGGAAGGTGCTAATGCACATCTTCGACCTAGGTGAGACAAATATAACGTTTTTTCTAGACATAGGATCTATCGGTACAGTGAGTATCCTTGCCGTACATTCCATCGGCTACTTTTTAGTTCTGAACACTCTGATGCATTCGGATTACTTAGATTCTTCCGAAGAAAATCTCAAATAGCTCGCGAGGAAATAAGAAATACTCACGGAGGTAATGGAAATTTCTTCGGAAGAATCAAACGATACTTCGGAAGAATGAGATGATAAGTCCGAAGAATTTTTCCGTTCCTCCCTGAGAAATAAAAAATATCCACCGAGGAAATTCGAATTTCCTCGGTGGATATTTTGAAGAGCTAATGCCTATCGCATGATTTGGTCTATAGGCGGTGAGGGTTTGCTACCTCTTGACAAACTTGTAGGTGGCGTCTCCTACCTGTACGATGTAGGCTCCTTGTGGTAGATAGCCTACGTAGATAGAGCTATCGTCTTGGTCGTACACTTCGCTCAGGAGCTCCTCGCCAGAGGCTGCATAGACCTTCAGTAGGGTAGCGGGCATGGTCTCAGCGAGACGTACATAGAGGCGCTCGTCTGCGGAGTTGTAGTAGATAGCTGTCTCTGTCGTAGCGAGTTGCGTCACGGAGACGGTACTTCTACCAGGATATGGCTGTGGGTCACCAGCATTACCATTCATGAGCTCCCAGCCCTTGCCGGTAGCTACCTTGACTTGTCTATCGGTGATGTCGTTTTTCTCCTCTCCCTCTGCTATGTCGATGGCGATAAATCGGCCTGCAGCGAGGAATGTCGGATCTAGTAGCTTGAACTTAGGGATAGACTCCACAATGACCTGCATGGCATGCTCATCGATGGCGTTGACGGAGATGTCGGCGTACTGAAGCTGCTTACAGGCTGAGAAGTCTAGCGAGGTGAGGTTGTTCTCAAAGGCGATGAAGTCTAGTAGCTTAGGTGTCTTCGTCAGATCTAGCTCGGTGAGCTCATTCCTCTCGCAGAAGAGCTTCTTTATCATAGGATTGTGCGAGAGATCGAGCTTCTTAAATCCACAATTAGCCATATTGATGTACTCGAGCTTGGTGTTCTTAGAGAAGTCTGGATCGAAGGTAAAGTTGATTTTCTTGATCGCAAGCATCTTGAGCTCGGGAAGACCAGAGAGGAAGTCGAGTGAGGTGAGCTTCTTGTTGAGATTGAGGTTCAGCTCCTCTAGTAGAGGATTGTTTGATAGATCTAGCGTGGTCAGATTATTACCCCCGAGGTGTAGCTGCTTGAGCTTGGGGTTGTGAGAGACGTCTAGTGACTTCATACCTATTAGGTCAGCCTTGAAGACCTCTAGCTTGGGTAGCATAGAGAGATCTACGGTCTTGAGATCATAATTCATACTGCACTGTACGAAGGTGAGGTCGGGACACTTAGAGAGGTCTAGTGAGGTGAGCTCGGTCTTTTCGCAGTAGAGTATCCTTAGCTTAGGATTGTGTGTTAGATCGAGTGTGCCGAGTTTGTTACCACTGAGCACAGCCACCTCAAGCTCTGGCAGCTTAGAGAGGTCTATCGCCGTGAGCATAGAATTCTGCACACCGAGCTCTCTGAGCTTAGGATTCTGCGAGAGGTCTAGCTTCTTAATCATATTTGAGTGGCAAAAGAGCTTCTCAAGATCAGTCTGCCCAGTGACGTCGAGCTCCATGATCCCTGTCTGGTAGCACCACAGCTCCTTAAGGGTATTGATCTTGGAGAGATCGATAGCGGTGAGTGCTGTCTTATTGAGATTGAGGTAGGTGATCGGACCATAGATAGTCGTCTTGGTCAGATCTTTGGGCAGGTCGATAGGTCTCTTTTCGGTTCCCTTTTGGATCTTCTCATTGTCCTGGCACTGACCGTCACCATTGAGGTCTATCCAGCAGCCGTCTACGGGAGCGACGACACCTATGAGGAGCGAGGCGTTTTCGTCATCGGTGATGAAGGTTAGATCGATGCTGGGCTCCATGAGCGGTGTCTGAGCCTTCGTCTGTGTAGCTACTCCTAGCAGAGTCATAGCCAGGAGTAGGAGTAAGGTGTATTGTCTTTTCATAAGATAAAGTGTGTGTATAGTGAATAGTACTGATCTACAGAATGAGCGCTAGTCCATGGATCAGACAGATCATCTTCAAAGGTACGAAAAAAAGGGGAGAGGCGAGTCTCAACTCTTTGTCGCTAAGCGCGCTTACGATAGGTGAGGATGGCAGCAGCACCGTTGACCACGGCAAAAACAGAGAGCGCTGTCAACTCGCGCCATAGCTCGGTGAAGACTACCGACTTGAGGTAGTAGGTGCGCATCAAGATGCTGTAGTGCGTGAAGGGGTGTGACACGGCTAGGGCACGTGCCCACGACGGCATACCCTCGATAGGTGTGAAGAGCCCCCCGAGGAGTATGAAAAACATCATGACGAAGAAGAAGGAGAACATCGCCTGCTGCTGCGTATGCGCAAAGTTAGTAATGAGCAGTCCTAGTCCGCTCATGGCAAGGACGTAGAGCATGGTGCCGACGATCATCATCCCGACATTGCCTTGGGGCCATAAGCCGTACATCAGTCCGACGATAGGGTGCGCCAAGAAAACCATGAGTATCGATATGACGATATAGGGGAGCGCCTTGGAGAGCATGAAGATAAGCGGGTGGATCGGCGTGACATTCATCTGCTCGATGGTGCCGACCTCCTTCTCCTGCACCATGTTAAGTGCTGGGAGGATGAATGCGGTCATCGTAATGAGCATGGCGACAAGGCCGGGGATGATATAGTTCTTATAATTCGCCTTAGGGTTGTAGCGATTGACCTCGACGATGCGGAGCGGTATGTTGGCTAGCTCCTTCAGTCCCGTCGACTCGTTGAGCTGAGCGGCAAACCGCTGTACGATCTGCTGTGTGTAGCCTCCGGCGACGGCACCTTTTGTAGCGTTGAAGGCGTTGATTCGCGCCTCTATCTGAGCCTTTTGATCACGCATGAGTTGCTCCTCAAAGCGTGGCGGGATCGTTATGATGAGATCGGCCTTACCATCCTCTATGAGCTCCATACCTTCCCGAAGAGTGGGGGGCAGCTTGCCCTGCCAAGCGTTGACAAAGTAGCCCGAGCTAAAGAACTGCTGTTGTAGTCTCTGTGAGAGCGACGTATGGTCGTGGTCGATGACGACGGTCTGCAGATTCTTGATATCCGTAGTCGTAGCAAAGGGGAGAAGCATCAAGACGACAATAGGGTACATGACGACCATGCCGAGCAGCAACCTATTGCGGAGGAGGTTGTATATCTCTTTGCGTATGAGAGCTAGTAGCATAGTTCGTAGGCGTGGTTTGATGTTTTCACTCGAGCTTCTTCTTGAAGTTGATCAGAGCTAGTATGACCAGTACGATGCTCATGCCCGTCATGATGAGCGACTCCCAGAGGATCGAGGACCAGCCGAGACCCTGTATCATCAGTTTCTTGAGTGCTATAGAGTACCATGTGGCAGGGATGGCTCGTGCGATGTATTGTAGCAGTATCGGCATACTCTCGATCGGGAAGAACATGCCTGAGAGCATCGCTACAGGTAGTAGCAGTCCAGCACCGCTGATGAGCATGGCAGCGGTCTGATTGTCCGTTATGGTGCTGATGAGCATACCGAGGAGGAGCGATACGAGGATGAAGAGGAGCGACACGAAGAAGATAGCGCTCACCGACCCAAGTAGCGGCACTCCCAGCACGAAGCGTGACAAGAGTAAGATGGTGATCACGTTGAAGATGCTCAAAGTGAAGTAAGGGACGGTCTTAGAGAGCAGTATGGTGATCGGATTGACGGGCGAGGTGAGTAGGACCTCCATAGAGCCAAACTCCTTCTCCCGAACGATCGAGACGGAGGTCATCAAGGCGCAGATGATCATCAGCACAAGCCCCATAACGCCTGGCACGAAGTAGTAGGGTGCCCGCATCTCAGGGTTGTAGAGTAGCGTCGTGAAGGTCTCTATCTGGTAGGGTCTCACGGTCGCCATACGCATTGCCATGAGCGCACCAAACTGCTCTAGATACTGCTGCACGGTCGTGTAGATGATCCCCTGTACCTGCGCACTGATAAGTGCCGAGGTATTGGGATCGCTCGCATCAAGACGGAGCTGCACGGTAGGCTCAGTGCCTGCGAGCAGCTCTTTGTCTATGTTGCTTGGTAAGACGATGATGACGTGCGCTGCTCCTGTGCGTAGCGCTTCGTCCATATCTTTGTATGGTGTGATCAAGCTGACGGAGCCTACCGCATCGCTCTCGTCAAGGTGTGTGAAGAGTCTCTCGACAAAGGGCGTACGCGTCGGTGTCGCCACGACCACATCTATCTGCTTTACCTCAGAGGTGAGCGCAAAGCCGAAGGCTAGCACCAAGACGATGGGCATACCTATCAGAAGCATCAGCGTAAGCGGATCCCTGAAGATGTGGATGAACTCCTTGCGGACGAACTTGAAGAAGACGCGCATGATTGACTTAGAAGTTAGAAATTAGAGGTTAGAGATTAGAATGGAGAAGAGTCTCTTAGTCATTGTCCTAACTTCTAATCTCTAATTTCTAATCTCTAAAGGCTATACAGAAAGCCCGCGGCGACTTGCTCGGCGGTCTTACGACCCGCTACCTCCTCTAGCAGTCTGAAGGCAAAGGGTAGTGCCAGTGCTGGACCGCGTCCTGTGACGATATGTCCGCACACCTCTACATCGGCACCTGTCAAGACGAAGCCTGGTACCTGCTCCTCAATGCCTGGATAGCAGGTCGCACGCATCTTACCATCGCCGATACCAGCAGCGCCCAGTACTCGTGGAGAGGCACAGATAGCAGCGATCGTACCGCCCGCCTCGTGCTGACGACGTATCAGCTCGAGGAGTGGCTCACACTCGTTGAGCTTGGTCATCCCGCCAGGTAGTGCGATAGCCTTGGGGAGTACTCCACTATGTAGCTCCTCGAGGAGCATATCTGCTTGGATAGTCACATCATGTGAGCCTCTTACAGCGAGAGAGCCTGTGATAGATACTGTGGTGACGGGTTGATTACCACGTCTGAGTACGTCAATGATGGCGAGTGCCTCGACCTCTTCGAAGCCCTCTGCGAGGAAGACTAGTATATTGTTCATATTACTCATGCTATTTGTTGTGAAGTTAGTAGGTAATTAAGAGTCTCTTGTCAAGGTTGCTCAGCAAGCTAGCCCTTGACATCAAAGTGATAGGTGATCGTACCCTTTTGGTCAGGCACACCACCCAAAGCATTAAAGCGTGTCTTGCGAGCTGCATCGACAGCTGCCTTGCGGAGTGCGTTGTCCACCACGTTGGTACCACGCAGGCGGACCTTAGCGTTGGTCACCTGTCCAGCGGCGTTCACCGTGATCTCGACAACGACCGTACCACGTATGTCAGGTACGCGTGTCGGCATGACCGGTCGTCCACCATTGCCCACGATCGAGCGACCATCGAGCGACCAGCCAGCAGAGGAACCAGCCCTCCCCTTGTCAGCGACACCGCTACCTGCGTCGCTCTTACCCGTACCAGACTCAGCGCCCGTTGGCTTCTTACGATCGAAGAGTCCAGAGACCTTGTTATCCACATCACGCTCAGAGGGTCCAGTAGGCTTCTGCACGGCCTTGGGCTTCTCTTTCGTTGGTGTAGCTCGTACGGGAGTAGGGGTAGGACGTGGCGTAGGGGTAGCTTCAGGAGCCTTAGGTGCTGGTTGCTGAGGAGGCGCTGGCTGTGCACTCTTGGATGCCGCAGAGGAGGGACGAGCAGAGGTAGATGCGGCAGCTACCAAGTCTCCTTGATGCTCGATCTTGTCGCCAAAGTCTGGATCTACACCGACGGAGATCCATATCTCCTTGTCTCTCGTGTGCTTTTGCTCAGAAGCATCCATACTGAGCCAAAAGAGCAAGCCCACGACGAGTAGATGTAGCAGCAAAGCTACACCTCCAGCGATCCATCTATCATAGCGAACCTTAGACATCTCTCTCGGTACTGTTATCTTGTAAAGCTTCTGTCGCCAAGATCATACGTAGTCCAGCGGTAGCCGAGGCGTTGAGCACCTTGACGATCTCACCATACGATACGGATTTGTCGGCGTAGAGGACTACGTAGGGATCCTCCTCCTCGTCGTGTGCCGCTCCTATCTCGTAGAGTCTAGCCTCCAGCTCCTCGACAGGTAGCATCGTCACTTCAGGTGCACTCTCTGTGGATATGTAGTAGTAGCCCTCAGCATCGATGGTGATGCGTGCCACCGGCTCTTGCGTTGTGGCGGTCGACTGCGAGGAGGGCAGATTGACCTTGATCGCATTCGGTACCACTAGCGTGCTGACCACCATAAAGAAGATCAGCAGCAGGAAGATGACATCGGTCATCGATGCCATGCTAAATACAGATATATGCTTACTGCGTCTCTTGATACTCATGAGCTTAGCATTAAGTGGTGTAGCACGGTCGCTTACAGTTCGTTGATCACATCCATAAAGTCTAGCGTATTAGCCTCTAGACGATTGACGATGCGGTTGATCTGTCCGACCAAGTAGTTATAGAGGAAGAGCGTCACGATACCGACGATCAGACCGCCCACAGTCGTGACCAACGCTTGGTAGATACCGCTCGAGAGGAGCGATACATCGATACCACCAGGCGCATTAGCTAGATCAAAGAACGCCTGCACCATACCGGTCACTGTACCTAGGAAACCAATCATCGGAGCACCCGCAGCGATCGTCGCTAGAAGGGGTAGTCCACGCTCGAGACGTCCCACCTCATAGGAGCCTACGTTTTCGATAGCTGGGAGTACCTCAGAGACAGGCTGTCCGAGTCGCTTGAGACCCTTTTCGATCATGTGCGCCTCGGGGGTGTTCTTCTCCTTGCAGAGAGCTATCGCACTATCTTTACGCCCCATCTGGAGGTAGTCTTTGATGCGTGCTATAAAGGAGTCGTCAGGACGATTGACCTTGCGCAGCTCGATATACTTAGCTACAAAAACGTAAATAGCAACGAGCGATAGGAGCAGAAGGACGATCATAATCCATCCACCAGCGCACGCCAGTTCCCATAGAGACATCGTAGCGGGTTCGGTAGTTGTCTGCTCAGCTACTGTGTTAGCAATCTGAAGTATAGGATACATAAGTTATTCTTGCAAGAGTATGTTTATGAGTTAGAGTGAGCCTGTTTGAGATACTGTGCGATCGTCTCCTCGAGGCCTAGGTAAAGGGCATCGCTAATGAGTGCATGTCCTATAGAAACCTCATCTAGTGGCGTCACATGCTGGACGAAGTAAGCTAAGTTGTCACGATTCAGGTCATGACCCGCATTGACTCCTAGACCGACACGGTGTGCCACCTGGGCAGCCTCTGCAAAGGGAGCAACAATCATCTTCGGATCGCCACTCTGCGCCATCTGTGACGCGTAAGGCTCCGTGTAGAGCTCCACACGATCAGCACCGATCTCTGCGGCTGCCTCTATATGTCGTGGGTCGGTCCCGACGAAGAGCGAGACACGTATGCCTGCCTGCTTCAGACGCTCGATGATCGGCTTGAGGAAGTCACGACGATCATCCACCGCCCAGCCACTATCGGAGGTGAGTGCATCAGGCTTGTCAGGCACGAGCGTCACCTGCTCGGGGCGTACAGAACAGATGAGGTCGAGAAAAGAGTCAGAGGGGTAGCCCTCGATGTTGAACTCTGTGGTGACTACCTCCCTGAGGTCTCTCACATCTTGATAAGTGATGTGTCGCTCGTCAGGTCTCGGGTGTACCGTGATCCCCTCAGCACCAAACTCCTGACAGCGGCGTGCTGCCAGTACTACATTAGGCGTGTCTCCGCCACGAGCGTTGCGAAGGGTCGCTATCTTGTTGATGTTAACGCTTAGTCTCGTCATCTATCATGTCAATCTATGGTTCCAATGCTACAAATATATAGCTTTCTGACGAAATGGTCGCTCTAACTCCAACAGAACCAGAGACCAGCCATTGATTAATCTTTTGTTAAGTAGCGATCAGTCGGTGCAAATATCCCTACCTTTGCACAAACTTCTAATCTCTAACTTCTAAATTCTAATCTCTAATCTTATGATTTCTACAATGCAGAAGCGACTCTTCGCTCTGACTCTACTCCTCCTAGGTGCCACTTCGATACATGCGCAGGAGCAGGTACGCTTTACATTCAGCGGATACGTGCAGGCTATCGCGCAGTATGGCTCTGAGGCCGATTACATCAAGGTGGGTCACGTCACACCTCCCTACGACCAGCACACCACGAGGATGGGGATACGTCGTGGACGACTTGCTACCCAAGCAACTTATGGTGACCTAGGCGCCAAGATCGAGATCAACGCTACAGACCAGAAGATCTCTATCTTCAACGTCTATGCTGAGTACAAACCTCATTGGGCTGAGGGAGCTTTCGTCAAGGGAGGACTAGCAACGATCGATTTCGGCTATGAGCTACCTTATAGTTCTAGCAAGCGAGCAGCCTTCGAGCGATCTCTTTATATGGCCGATCTCTTCCCTGGAGATACCGATATGGGACTGATGGTCGGATACAAAGGAGCACTAGACCCAAGCAAGCAGTGGCAGCTGGAGTCGACACTCTCTATCCTATCTGGCAATGGAGGCAAAGGAATGATGAAGAATATCCCAGACCTAGCTCTACGCCTAGCACTTACGGAGCAAGGGAGTAACCACAACATAAGTTTCGGACTATCGGGATATGGCGGATATCTACCAGCGACGGATGGTTACTACGCCTTTGAAAAGGAAACAGCTACGCGCAAGAATGATCGCATGCTGCGTGCTTACGGCGGTGCCTTCCTCACCAGCACGATCAAGCATCAAGGCGGACAGCTGATGCTCACCGCTGAGGGCATTATGGGCTTGCAGCCAGGATGGCAAAACGCTAACCTAGCTGTGGGTCCCAAGGCGCCTGCTACTTTTGAAAACAATATCCTCGTACAGCGTCAATTCATCGCTGGTATGGCACAGCTTGTAGAGCGCATCACACCAGCTAATCTAGAGCTCTTCGGTCGGTACGCATACTATGATCGCAATAGACACTTCGACCCAAAGGCTCAGCAAGATCTCAAGCTAAATAATCTGACCGCACTGACCGAGGGCCGCTCACATCAGCTCTCGACAGGTGTCAACTACTTCATACAGCAAGACCACCTGCGCCTCTCGCTCCACTACGACTGCTTCCTACGTCAGCAGATCGAGCAGCAAGCATTCGTCGCTGCCAAGCCACTGCATATGGTGACCTTGGGAGCTCAGTACAAATTCTAGTCACGCTCCCGACACCTTTCGACTGGACGAGTAAATTCCTACGTAGGGATTTGCAAATAGCTCGGTAGAAAAAAAAATTCTCCACGTGGACGAGAAATAAAACTTCGGAGGAATCAAACGATAAGTCCGAGGAATCGTTTCTTTCCTACGTGGAGAATTTTTCTTTTCCACGTGAGAAATAAAAAATAGCCACCGAGGAAATGCGTTTTTTCTTCTCATTGTGGTAGCGCCCCTCGGTTGCCGACACCTCATATATCATCATCTATATAGGATATCTGTATAGCTTATTTCTATATCTACTTATGATGATGATGGTACGTCGAATCTGTTCATAACTCCCGCTGTGCAGGGGCTAATGACACTACTATCCAATCCGCTCTAGTCGGCTCTGGTAGCTACTTAGAGGGTATAAAAAAGCGAGACGATCGTGAGCAGTTACGGTCGTCTCGCTCTCTATTTGTACCTGTTGATAACTTGATCAAAACTGGTTGATAACTCAGCGGTAACTTATTTGGATAATTGAAATCTTTTTGTAGCTATACAACTTCTCGAGATAAGCAAATAAGTTAGCAGTGAGTTATTGATGAGTTATGAACAGACTTTTCGACAGAATAATGGGGGTTATGAACAGCTTGTTGACACCCTCAGCGGACGCCTATACCAGATCATCGTAAGGATCGCTGTACGTACTAGTAGATAGCTGTCGAAAGCGATCCACAAGGCGGTCATACCGAGCGAATTATAGAGCAGATAGTAGAGTGCAAAGAAGACTATACTAGACCCTATCATAGACCACTTGAGACCTGCCGAGCGGGTCGTGCCAGCGTAGATACCATCCCAGAGGAAAGCACCGAAGCCTACCAGTGGAATCAGTGCTGCCCAGAGATGGTACTGCCTAGCGTAAGCGATGATCTCGTCGTGGCTACTCAAGAAGCGGAGCAAGCCATCAGGATAGAGCGCAAAGAGGAGCGCAGCTAGGAGTGAGAGGACGATGCCTATGGCAAAGAGACGACCTATCACTGCGTTAAGTAGGTCTATACGACCCGCTCCGAAGTAGCGCCCTGAGAGCGACTCACCAGCGTAGGCAAAGCCATCCATAAAGTAACTGAAGATACTGAAGAACTGCATCAGCAACGCATTAGCTCCTACAGCGATCGCACCCTCACGCACACCGGCATAGGTGAAGAAGAGCGTGATACTGCTGAGCAGCAAGGAGCGGAGCATCAGATCACGTCCGAGGATGAGGTAGCGTCCGTAACCCTTCGTATCGGTGAAGTGATGCAGCGTCATATGACGTACGAGATGGCGATACCTGATGAGTAGGGTGGCGAGTAGTAGGAGTGCCTGACTATACTGCGCCACACAGGTACCGATGGCGAGTCCCTCTACACCCATCTGATAGTAGACGACGAGCGTATAGGAGACGAGGAAGTTGACTACCAGTGCGCTCATCGAGGCAATCATTGGAATGCGGGTGTTTTGCATTCCGATGAACCATCCATTCAGCGCATAGATCATCATGACAGCAGGTGCTGCCGAGAAAATGATCTGGATATATTGCTCAGCCTCTGCGCCTAGACGCTCAGCAGCACCGCCTGTGACGACACCGCTCAGGAGCGTGGCAAAGGGGGAGATGATCAGTACGACGATCGTGCAGAGGAGTGCCATCGTGATACCACGAGCCAGTTGACGATTGATGTCGGAGCTGTCTTGTCGGCCATAAGCCTGAGCTACGAGTCCCGTCGTGCCTAGTCGTATGAAGCCAAAGAGCCAGTAAATTGTGTTGGTGATGGTAGCCGCCACGGTGACCGAGCCGATAGCTTCGGGGTGAGCCATGTGTCCTGCCAGCCCTACATCGATGAGCGAGAGCAGCGGGACGGTGATATTGGAGATGATATTGGGGATCGTTAGCCGTAAGATCTGATGATTGATCTGACGGCTCAGTTGTGGATCCTCTATCTTAGCGCGCATTCAGTCTATAGCTATCTGTAGTTCATCTTGCCACTGAGGGGGCGTGATGCCGTAGCAAGCAGTTATCCTATCGGTGGCCAGTACGCTGTAAACGGGACGCTCGGCAGCCGTAGGGTACTCAGCCGTAGGGATCGGAGTCAGTTGCGACAAGTCGTACTCAGGCAGGTGTGTGGCGATCGCCTCATAGGCGAAGTCGTACCACGAGCAGATACCTCGGTCGGCATAGTGGAGTAGGGGCGTGCGAAAGCTGCGCTCCGTATCGTAGCAAGCGATGATCTTGCAAATGGCTCGTGCCAGCGAAGGTGCCGACGTAGGCGAACCGATCTGATCGTTGACGACGCGCAGCGACTTCCCCTCACGAGCCAGTCGTAGCATGGTGCGAACGAAGTTGTGTCCCCAGGGAGCCCAGAGCCACTGCGTGCGAATGACTAGATGCTGCTCAGTGGGATGCGTCGGGTGCATTAGGAGTGCTAGCTCTCCCTGACGCTTAGTGCGACCGTAGAGACTCTGTGGATTGGTCCTATCCTCCTCATGATAGGGTGTACCCTGCTTTCCGTCGAAGACATAGTCTGTGCTAATCTGTATGATCGGCAGATGGCTCTCCGCTAGCTGTGCCGGCAGTAGCGCATTGAGTGCTAAGAGGTCACGATAGTGTACCGGATCTTCGGCTAGGTCTACCTGTGTGAAGGCAGCACAGTTGACCACCATCGTCCAGTCGTAAGCGACAGACTGCTCTTCCCAGAGCTTGATCGCTCGGGATACAGTCTCTGTGTCGGTGTAGTCGAGCTGCTCATGCGTGTAGCTAGCCAGTTCGTAGGGATTACCACGCTCTGCCAGCTCTCGTGTGATACTGCGCCCTAGCTGTCCCGAGGCACCGAGTAAGATGATGCGACCTCTGCTCATGACTGTGGCTTCTCTTGTGACTCCTCCTGGTGATGCTTGCGATGGTACTCCTGATCAAGTAGGGCAAAGAGCGCGCTAATCTGCTGATAAACACGCGTGTCGGTAGGGGAGTGCTCAGCTCCTGCCGTGCTGCTCCCTATGAGTCCCTGCATGGTGGCGTTGTAGAGGATCGTGCAGAGGATCTCTATCTCGCCCATCTCCTTGGCGTGTGGATCTTTTGCTCTAAAGGCAACGATCGTCGGCAGGACTAGTATGTAGCACCCTTGGTAGACGATGTTGCGCTCATCTTGGCTCACCTTCTTGTGTATCGCTTCGCACTCAGCAAGTAGCTGCTTCGTGACGGGAGCATGCTGACCGCTGAGGATCTGTGCGACCGACTCCTCGCTGAGTAGCTCTTTCATCAGACCTTGTCGAAGAGGATCGGACTGCATCAGATGTTGCTGGAGTAGCTCCAGAGGTTGTTGCTGTCGCGTGAGGATACGTATACTCTCCTCGGCGATCCATAGATGTATGATCTGAGCCGTGTACTCAGGTACGTCAGGCAGTAGACCAGGAGTATTAGCTTGATTTGTCATAGTATTAGCGTGAAGCGTTGCGGTGAGCGATCAACTTGCGTACGGGATAGACAGCTGCTAGGTACCCAATGGCAAAGACCAGTAAGAGTACTACCAGCAGATCGGTCAGTCGTACAGCTACTGGGTAAGGCTGCGACTCCACAACGAGATCCATCGTAAGCCACCCAAAGCGCATCTGTAGCAAGCAGAGGACGATGCCGACAGCTATACCACCGACAGCACCGATGAGTGTCACCATCAGTCCCTCCAGCTGGAAGGTGCGTCTGATCTCCCGTGGCGTCTCGCCGAGTGCGTGGAGGATCGCTATATCCTCCTGCTTCGATATGAGGAGCATAGAGATACTAGCCATCACATTGTAGGCAGCTAGTAAGAGGATAAAGGCAAAGATGAGCGACGTGATCCACTTTTCGATAGCCACAAGGCGCATCAAGTGCGGCTGCTGCTCAGGGCGGTTGCGAACGAGGTACTCCTCACCCAGCTTCGTCGCTATAGCTTTCTGGATAGCCCCCTCATCTGCTCCCTCATCTAGCTGTAGAGCCAGACCGTGCGCTTGGTTTTCGTCAAGCATCAGTAGCGAACGTAGCTCAGAGAGCGGGATAAAGATCGAGTTGTCGTAGACCACATTGTCTGTAAAAAGCACCGACACGGGTACTCCCTGCGATCGCCGCAGCGAAGTCATCGGCATGATCGGATTAATGTACCCTTTGCGCTTAGGGAGCGTGATGACGAGCGGATCTGTGTCGTGCGCTATCGTGTTTAGGTTGAGCGCTATCGAGGCACCTAGATTGTATTGTCCAGGGTGTATCGCTATGTCGCCACTGTATAGGTATCGCTCCATATTAGCGATGCGCAGGTAAGCGCTGTCGACACCGTATAGATGCGCCGCGGAGAAGCTCTCGCCCTCCATACGACTCACCAGTCCCTCGCCCCATACGAGCGGAGCTATCGATCTGATCCCCTTTATCGAACGAATCTCTTGGGTCACCACGCCTTGGTCCAGGGGCGCTTCATCTCCCTTCGTGATCAGTAGCTGTGGATCTAGTCCGACCACCTTGTCAAGGATCATCTGCTCGTAACCATTATAGATGGATAGCACGCAGATCATCGTCATCGACACCACGGCGATGGCCAGCACGCTCACGCGGGTGACTATATTAATAGCACCGAGCTTCTTGTGAGCAAAGAGGTATCGCCAAGCGATAAAGAGAGGCAGACGCATCGTGTGGAGCTAGCGAAAAAGTATGCGAGCGTGGGGAAGTTATTCCTCTAGTAACTTGTCGATACGCTCCAGATAGTCTAGCGAGTCATCTATACGATACTCCAGCTCGGGGATGATGCGTAGCTGCTTGCCCGTGCGCTGTCCCAGCTCATAGCGGTAGCTACCAGCGTTGTCCTGTATGTACTTAAGTAATTCGTCAGCACGCTCCGAGGGGAAGATACTTAGGTAAATGTAAGCCTTGCTCAGGTCGGAGGTGACACGCACTAGGGTGACGCTCACCAGCACCCCACGCAGCTGTTGTGTCAGTGGGCGAAAGATCTCTCCCATCTCCTTTTGTATCAGTCGTGCTATCTTCTGTTGTCTTCTTGTATCCATAGTGTCATCAGTCGTTATGCACGACAAAGATAGCAATTAGTGAGGAGAGAGATTAGAAGTTAGAGATTAGAAGTTAGAGGGGAGCTAGTATTTCTAGTGGCACTAGTATTCCTAGTGACACTAGTGCCTCTAGCTAACAGCGAGCTGCGATCTGTACGGACGCTCGGTGTCCATACCAGGGGGCTGCACGTTTCGCTTTGATACACCTTATATATTAAAGAGAGGGGACACCCAGCAGTGGGTGCCCCCTCTTATCGTGTATCGTGCTAGCGTCGTATTATCGTGCGGGCGTCGCTTATCTAGCTATGTAGATGCGCTCAGCGTGATCGCCTACGGTGACGATGTAGCCGCCAGCGGGGTAGTCGCCTAGAGAGAGCGTACAGCTACCCTCGGTACTGCATAGTCCACTGTAGAGGAGACCTCCAGCGAGATCGTACAGTCTGACCATCTGATGCGCAGAGGCACCCGTGATCTGTAGCATAGCACCATCTACGATGAGACGTAGAGCGCCCGTCAGAGGCTCTGGCTCGATAGAGGTGTAAACGACACCCTTGCCCTCGTTGGCACCTCCGGCGTAGTCGTAGATCGTCCAGTTCTTAGGCGTTGTGATGCTGAAGAAGCGATCCTCAAAGCGGTTGCCCTCATTAGCGTTCTGCGTATCGATTGCCATAAAGTTTGCCTTGTCTTCAGGATTGCGCTGAGGCAGTGCGTTGACGATCTGCTCCATAGCGTTAGCTCCGATCTGGTTGTTGTAGATATGTAGCGTCGTGAGCTGTGACATACCCGTTAGATCTACAGAGGTGAGCTTATTGTCATAGAGGAAGAGAGCCGTCAGGTTAGGCATAGCCGTCCAGTGAATAGTCTGTAGCTTATTGTGAGCCAGGATGACCGACTCTAGGAGTGCCGACTGGGAGAGGTCTAGCTCGGTGAGCTCGTTCTCCTGTAGGTATAGCGTCGTCAAGTGAGGAGCACCCGTCACATCGATCTGTGTGAGGTGACACTGAGCAGCTACGAGCGTAGCTATGTCGCCACGGATCGTGATCGTAGGCTGCTCGACGATCATATCCTTGCCCTCGATGCGTACACCCTCGATCGTGGAGGGGTTGTGGTCTACATTGAGAGCTACGAAGAAGATCTTCTCACCCACCGGTATCGTCGTCGTCATCGTGATGAGACCCTCAGTCACGGGCGTATCACCCTCCATAATGGTGCCAAAGTCACTCCACATAGCCGCCTTCTTGTACTTATTAGCAGAGCCAATAGGTACAACTAGTGTAGCAAGCTTGAGATTGATCTCTCCAAAAGGACTCTCACCCGTGTAGTCTACACTGACAGGCTCAGGCATCAGAGCGATCACCTTGCGTAGGTTAGCGCAGTGGTAGAAAGCGTAGTCGCCCAGCTCCTTCAGTTTGGCAGGCAGGATCACCTCCATAAGCGACTCATTGCGCTGGAAGGCACGTGCAGCGATAGCCGTCACCTGCTCTGGGATAATGGCTACCGAGCTAAATGCCTCAGGATATGCCACCAGTGTCTTCAGATCAGCCGTGTAGAGCGTATTACCCTGTACAGCATAGTGTGCATTGCCCGTAGCTATCGAGTAGGTCTCGAGCGACTTACAGCGCATGAAAGCTCCTGCCCCAAAGCCCTCTAGCGAAGCTGGCAGATGCACCTTCTTGAGCTTGCTTGAGCCTTGAAAGGCACTCTCACCGATCTCCTTGAGACCCTCGGGGAGCGTCAGCGTCACAAGACCCACGGCACCAGCGGCGGCGTCTTTCTCGATCTTCGTCACACTAGCCGGTACCGTATAGCTCTCGCCACGTAGTGCAGCGTAGCAGACGAGACGCGTACCATCGGCTGAGAGGAGGACATCGTCCACCACCTGGTAGTACTCATTGGGCGAAGCCATGACAAACTTCGATAGCCCCGTGCAGTAGCCGAAAGCATCGCTCGCTACCGACTCAATGCTCTGTGGGAAGGTAAAGCTTCGTAGCGCAAAGTCGTTCCAGAAGGCACGACTGCCGATAGATCTGAGGCGCTCATTGGTGACCACCTCCGCTAGATCTTCACAGTTTTGGAAGGCACCCTCTTCGATCGTCTCTAGAGCCTCTGGAAGGACGATACGCTCCACCTCTTTATTGAGGAAGGTAAACGCCTTGATCGTCCGTACGCGGTTCAGCACTTTGTCTTGAGACATATCTATATCCTTCTCCGAGCCACTCCATGCGACTAGTGTACGACCCTCATCCTCGAGCTTGTAGGAGGAGGGGTTGATCTGACTATTATCCTCTAGAGGTAGGTAATTCTTGAAGGCATTCCACGTAGTAGTCTGAACTCTGTAGGTCTCGACAGACTCAGCAGGGACATAGAGCGTTGCCTTGTACTTCAGTGTTTGATAGAAGGTCATACTTCCCTGTATCGGAGTAGTCATATGATTGCGAAACTCTAGGAGCGAATTCATATAGCTAAAGCAACCCTCCCCGAGCTTCGTAATGGTAGACGGCATAGAGACACGCTCAATGCGGGCACAGTGGCTGATGGCATCCTGGCCGATCACCTCGATACCCTCCTCAAAGGTCACCTCCGTAATGTAGTCGCACTGGTAGAATGCCGAGTCAGCCACCACACGGATCGTACCAGGTATCGAAATAGAACCCGCTAGAGCCTTGCTCGTGTAGAATGCCTTGCGACCCATCTCCGTCACCTTCCGGCCCAACTGGATAGACTGCAGTGTCACCGTGTAGGCAAAAGCGTAGTCCCCGATGCGGGTCACGCTCTCAGGTAGCGTAAAGCTCTCTTTCTCAGCTGCTGCGGGGTAGGCGATCAGTGTCGTACCAGCTGCATTGTAGAGGACACCGTCCACCACCTTGTAGTAGCTATTGGACCCCGCCAGTTGATAGCTCTTGATCCCCTGACAATTGACCACAAAAGCCTCACCGATAGACTTTACAGAGGCTGGCAAGCGCAGGGTCTGTAGCTGAGGACAGCGGTAGAAAGCCTCCGAAGCAATCTCCTCGAGACCCTCCGCAAAGACGATCTCCGTCAGACCGCCACACTCGTAGATAGCGTTGAAGCCGATCTTACGTAGCGATGCGGGGAAGACAATACGCTGTATGTCTCCCTTGTAAGCAAAAGCGTTAGGGGCGATCTCAGTCACCTGACGCAGCTTCGCATCAGAAGTGAAGTCGATCACCTGCTCATTACCTCGCCACTTGACGAGGCGGGTACCATCTAGCTGGTACGATTCGGCTGGGTAGTCAGCCCGTGCACTCATAGCGCATAGTAGCGTCAGTAGAGTGACTAGTAGTAGTTTTGGTTTCATAAAGGGGGAAATATTTGTTTTTGTAGTGTATGCGAATTACTTGTCCTGTATGGAGTTATCTCACCAAAAGTACTGAAACTTATCTAGCCCGGCAAAGAAAACCGCCCCCGCTAACGTATGCAAGGAGACTATTCCATAAGTTAACAAATTCTTTTACAGGAGAAGTTTCTGGACACATTTCCTATCGGCGGGACGATCTCCACGTGAGAAATCGAAAATCTCCACGTGGAGAAAAAAAATTCTCCACGTAGGCGAGAAATAAAACTTCGGAGGAATCAAATGAAACTTC
>OHAF01000810.1_pt1 | contig 32479 bp, 35 predicted proteins | sample 1577041 | NCBI WGS metagenome assembly OHAF01 (sample SAMEA3541495, study PRJEB24748) | human gut metagenome | biome: human gut; feature: human-associated habitat; material: faeces | place: China | collected 2012
GAAGCTGTCAGTAGTATATCTAATAATTTATCTCCATTCCCTTTAGTAACGTGTACTTTCCTGTAAACGCATTTTATCGACAAATTAGCCGGGATATAAACGAATATTTACATTTCAAGACTTGAAAAACGCCGTCTGAAGAAGTATAATATTAAATACCTATAAGCAATAGGCGGTTTACAGGAAAGTACACCTTTCTGTAAAACCGCCTATTTACAATAATTTGGCTTTTTCGTAGATTTCTGCCCGGTAGCGAAAGGTCGCAAGGGGCATACCACACTCTTTTGCGGCTGCTGTGCCGGTAATTTTCCCGGCACGCCACCTCTGATAAACAGCATGAAAGTTATCCGGCAAGGGGCGTGGTGGTCGCCCAAAGCGCACACCCCGCGCCTTTGCTGCCGCGATACCCTCTGTTTGCCGCTGTCTGATATTGGTGCGCTCGTTTTCTGCCACAAAGGACAGCACTTGAAGCACAATATCCGAGAGAAATGTTCCCATAAGGTCTTTTCCCCGGCGCGTATCAAGCAGGGGCATATCCAAAACCACAATGTCAACGCCCTTGTCCTTTGTGATGATACGCCATTGCTGTAAGATTTCTTCATAGTTGCGTCCCAGACGATCTATGCTCTTGATATAGAGCAGGTCGTCTTTTTTCATTTTTCTAAGCAGCTTTTTGTACTGTGGACGCTCAAAATCTTTGCCGGATTGCTTATCCATAAAGATATTCTTATCTGAAACGCCTACCTCGCGTAAGGCGATAAGCTGCCTGTCCTCGTTTTGTTCTCTTGTGCTGACACGCACATAGCCGTAAATGCTTCCAGTCAATTTTTATCCTCCTGTTCGTTTTACATAGACATCAACCGTCCTTACCTAATAATTTTACTGTATCTTTGTGTCATGGCTTGCTTTTCCCGGCTGAAATACCATGCTTCTTTGCATAGTCGCTTGCCGCCTGTCTGCGTTCCTCGCTGTATGGTGCGGTCAGACGGAAAGAGAAGCGTCCCTTTGCAATCTCAAACTCCATACAGCCCGTTTCCGGGTCGCTGTCGGTCAGCTTACAGACAGAGGGGAAGCGGCGGCTGTACGCGGTCAGCCTGTTCTTCAAGTCGGTGTTGTGGGTGCGGATATGGATAAGGGGGTCTTTCTCGTCAAACCAAATATCGGTGGTCTTTTCCTGCTTCGTAAGCCCTGTTCTCATAAACTCTCCTTTCTGCGCCCCTGTTACGCAGTAGGGGCATTTTTCGGGTGTTTTCTTCGGCTCTTGACTTGGGAAAAACGGCGTTTTTTCAATAGAAAATGCTCTGGCGATACATTCCTCGTCCAGAGTGTTCCAATCGTCAAATATTCCGTTTTTACGGCTCTTGACCGTCAGACGCAGAAAAATGCGAATAGTCGGCAAGTATCGCTTTCAGCAGCTTGTCGCGGAATGTTTCTGCGCTTCTGTGATTGAAAAACAACTCCGCAACGATGGTCTGTCCGTTCCGCTGTGTTGTGATGATACCATCCGGCTGCTTCTGCGCGGTGGTTGTGGTTTTCTTTTCTGTCATTGGGTCACTCCTTCCTTTGGGTGCAAAAAAAGGATTTCCCATAGTTGGAAAATCCCTTTCTGCTGTCGGTTATTCTGTTTTACGATACGGGCAGCGCAGCGGCTTGCGCCTTTCGCTTTGCCCGATATTCCCGCGCCTTGATGCGTTCATACTCCCGGCGTTTTTCAAGGTTTTTCGCCCGGTATTCCTTTGAGTAGTTCCGATGATAAGCGCGGCTCTTTTCCTTTTGGGCTTCTTCGATTTTCTCCCGCATTTGCCGGATTTCTTCCTCTGTCGGCTCTGCAAGCTGTGTCAGTTCGTTTTCAAACTTGCCGATATAGCTGAAATATATCCCGATATGCTGAACAGCTTGTTTTGCCCTTTTCTTATCGCGCTCATGCACTTCAATTCTGCTGATAAATTCATTGAGAATGGCGGGGGTAAGGTCGGTAAAGGCGGCGTAGCGTTCTATCAGCTTCAAAAACTTATGCGCCCATCCTCCTGCGTCCTCAAACGCGGATAACTGTTCTTTGAGTTCTGCAAGTTCCGCTTTCAGCGTATAGTATTCCTCCGAATATTTCTGTGACATTTGCTCGTATCGGTCTTGTGGGATAGCACCGAGGGCGTTATCCTCGTAGAGTTTATTCAGCACCTTGTCAATCTGTTCAAGGCGTGTTGTAATTTGCGGAATACGCTTCTGCTGTTTTTTGCTCTTGTCCGTCTGCTGCATATCAAGGTTTTTTCGGACTAATGCTTCAAATTCCTCCCGGTTGCTTATGGAGTATTCTGCAACTTTTTTCAGAACATCCGCGATAGTCTGCATGACTAAATCAGCGTCTATGATGTGCGGGGAATTGCATTTGGGATTTTTGGCTTTGCCCTTGTGGTACTCGCTGCAAAAGGCAACATGACGCTTGCCGCCGTTCCTGTAATCTATGCGAATGTGCATTTTTGCGCCGCAGTCTTTACAGAACATCAAGCCCGACAAAGGGTGGATTTCTCCGTCCCCGTTAGGGCGTCTGACAGGCGCGTTTTCCAAAATCCGCTGTACGGTTTCAAAGTCGGCGCGGTCGATAATCGGCTCATGCACATTCTCGGTTATCTGCCATTCGCTTTTATCTACATAGTGGTTGCGCTTGTCCCGAAAATGCTTTGTGGTCTTGAAATTGACAACATCACCACAATACTCCTGCCTTGTGAGTATCTTGGTTAAGGTTGCTTTGTTCCATTTATAGCGATTTTCCTCGTTCAGCGGTCTGCTTTTCGCTGTCCCTCTGTCGTGCTGTTTGAGGTAGAACGTAGGCGTGAGGATTTGCTCGTTTTTGAGATATACGGCAATTTGGTTTCTGTTCTTCCCGCCGATAAACAGACGGAAAATCAAGCGTACCACTTCGGCGGCTTCCTCGTCGATTATCCAAAAATCCTTGTTGTTCGGGTCTTTCATATATCCGTATGGGGCTTCGGTGGCGATGGGTTTGCCGCTTGCACCCTTGGTCCTGATACCCGTTTTTACTTTCTTGCTGATGTCCTTTGCGTACCACTCCGACATGATATTGATAAAGGGCGCAAACTCCAATGTATCGGGATTGTCGCTGTCTATGCCGTTATTGACCGCGATAAAGCGGACATTGTTCCGTCTGAATACCTCCATTGCATTGCCGACTTGGAGATAATCACGCCCCCAGCGCGTCAGGTCTTTCATAATGCAGACGCCTATTTTTCCGTTTTCCACATCCTCCATCATGCGGGAATAGGCAGAGCGGTCAAAGAACCTGCCGCTTTCGTCATCGTCAATGTAGTGCCGGATATTGGTTAATCTCTGCTGTTGGGCGTACCGTTCCAGAAATGCCTTTTGGTTTACAATGCTGTTGCTCTCGCCGCCATCTCTGTCCTCGTCCCCGACGGAAAGGCGGGAGTAAAGGGCTGTAATTTTATTATATTCGTTCATGTGCATACCTCCTGCGTCCACATAGTTTTCCTTACAGTTAAGATTATGCACCACACCGGGCGCTGCCGTATTCTGCATCCCGCCGAAACTTCTTAGCGTTCTTGCTTTTGAAATAGATCAGCAGCCGGAAAACAACTGCGCCTACAATGCCAACAAGCCAATCCAGCGGGACAAGACCGGGTGCAAAGTCAGCAAAGGCCGGGCCAATCGTCTGGCCCAGCCCGATGAGCTTATGTGCAAAATCGTTCCCCGCCGCCAGCCGGTAGGCCGTTCCCAGCTTGAGGCACGCCCACAGGATGAATAGATAGGGAATGTTCGGAATGAGATATTTTCTGATCTTATCTGTCCTCATAGGCCACCTCCTTTGCACGTTCTTTCTGTTTCGGCTTTTCTTTGGAAAGCTGATCTGTCGCCTGTTGCAGTTGTTCCCGGATGGGAACACGGTTCGATTTTGCTTTGCTTAACACCTTCCGGGAATACTCAGAAAAGCAGGCGGTCATTGCGTCTGCCTGTCCAGCCTTGAAAAACAGCAGGTATTTGTCCGGCCCGGTTTTATAGAACGCATAGTCTACATTCCATTTCCGGGCCACGCGGTCAAAGGACTTGGCATCCCCGGATAGCTCAATGCTGTTTGTGGCTGTACCGTGGGCCATGAGCTTTCGCACACTTTGTTTTCCATGCGGTACTTGCCGCCCACGGTATGCCTTGCGGATCTTCCGGCCCACCATGACCAGCACATACGCCAGTCCCCGCGCCGTCAGCTTGGTTGTTTTTACGGATATGGCTATCGTGCGCCGGGAAATATCTTCATCAATCAGTTACACCGCCTCCTTCCTTGGGACAATTTGTCTCGAAGTGCCATCACCGATCCCCACGGTCTTTTTTCTGCATTTGACGGTAGCCCTCCAAAGAAGAACCGTCTATGATTTCCTGATAAGCGGCCATTTGCTCCCGGATAGAGAGCTTCGGGAAAGAGAATACCTTATGCTCCTTGGGAATATCCTGCAAGCCGTGATACACTTCCACGAAATGATTGCTTTCTTTGACAACATAGCCGCCCGGGGCAAAATGGCCGTTTTCGTGGATGCAGGCATCCCGGCCATACGCCTCATAATCGAAATACGGTTTTACCTGATCCGGCACATCCAACATTTCCAGATCGTCCACATAAATACGCCCCAGCGTTTCCTCATCGGATACGCCGGGGTAAAAGCCGTAACAGTCCAGATTTTGTGTCAGATTGATGATGTCCCGCACCGAAGAACAGTGATCGCCGCTGTCGAGGATGGCCTCCAGTGTTTCCAGCTCCGATGAGGTAAGCTCGGAAAGCAGGCAGGCCAGATGATTAAGCTCGTCCAGATTTTCATACTCGCTCAAATGGTCATAGAGCCCCAGCACATCCCCATCGAAAGAGGTAATAAAAATTTCCTGATAGCGGACGCCATCCACGCCGATCCGTTTCAAGAGAGCCTCCACCTCCTGGGCGGTTGTGGGAAATTTCAGTGTTTCACCCACAAGCTGGCCCTCGCTGTACTTTCCGACGTTGGTAACGTAGGCTTCAAACAGGGTTGCCATTAGCGGCGGCCCTGTCCCTTGACGGTCAGGATGCCCTCAAGGGTTGTTGCCGTAATTCCCAGCCGCTGGGCCACGGCAATATCATTTTTCATGGCTTCGGTCATACTGTGCCCGCAAACAACCAGCACATGAGAACGGCGGAGCAGGTCACGGCTCATGTCGATGCCGCTTTTATGCTCCTCGGGAACAGCATCATTGAGAAACAGGGGCAAGTACAGGGGCGGGCAAATAGGAGAAAAGCCTGCCTCATACACGGTGCGGCAATACTGCGCCGCCAGTTCTGCGTTTTCGCTATCGCCGCCGAGCCATGCAGCGGTGATATAAGCAAGGGGTCGTTTCATCGTTCATACCTCCGATATTTTAATAAGAAAGTTCAACCCAAACCCCACGCCCTTTCCCAGTCTTGGGAAAGGGGGCGGCTCTGGAGGATATACCCCCGCCGCTTGCCGGGGAAATAGCACAGCCGGGGCAGACCGTCAAGGGCGAGCCGCCGAAAACGGCGGTGCGCTGCACCCTTGACGGCCCACTCCCGGCTGTACTAAAAAACAGGCGGCGACGGGGGATATATACCACCAGAGCCTCTGCGCGAGGGCGGGGCCCTCGGGACAAAGTGTCTCGAAGTTGTTACTTGTCAAGTTCCTGCTTTTTCGGGGCTTTTGCCAGCTCCGGCGGCTGTTTTTCTTTCCAGTCATCCAGCAGGGACATAATCTGTTCTTTCATTTTGGCGGGAGTGACCTCCTTGCCAAAATACTTTTCCAGTTCCGCAGTAGAAATAATCACGCCTCGATCCTCCTTTTTCTGTTCTGATAAGATACCGTCAATGACATCGCCGTTGAGCTTGCCTTCCTTATCCAGCTCCCGGAGCCGTTTGGCCTGGGCCAGCGAGGGCGAAGCCTGCTCCCCGTCAATGGAAACAGCAATAAGCCTCTGATTTTTCGGTTTGATGTAGGAAAGCTCCACGGCAGGCATGAAACCCATCTTTTTATCGTCTACCTTATCCAGAAGCTCCGGCACAAGAGAGTTGAGCCGCAAGTAGCGCATGACCTTTTTATAGTTCATCTCATGCGCCTCGCCCACAATCTCAACCGAGCGTTTTCCAACATCGCCTTCCGCAACACCTTTCAGCCGCCCGCCCTGATGCTTGATGTCCTCAACCTCGAGTTCCAGCAGCGCGGCCAATTCGCTGGGGAGCATCCCGTCACGCTGCTTGTTGCTGTCCTTCATGGCCTGTACCGCTTCGTGGTCGGTCATTTCACGGACGATAAAGGGCATTTCCTCCAGTCCAGCCAGCTCACTGCCGTGAGTACGGCGATGGCCCGCTACAATTTCATAGCCGTTTCCGTCTTTTTCCGGGCGGGCAAGACCGGGAACCATTACACCGTTTACGCGGATAGAAGCAACGATTTCCTGCATTTTCGCATCGTCCCTTACCTTAAAAGGATGCGGACGGAATGTGTGAAATGGATGAACCTCGGAAAGTTTCAGATAAACCAGCTTGCCTTCCTCAACCGGGCGGGGAGGTGTGGTCGGCGCGGGAGCCGTCTGTTCCACAGCAGCTTCCTTCGGTGCCGTATCCTGTGTGGGCTTTACGGGCTCCTTGGCATCCGGGGGCTTTCCGTCACTTCGGGACACTTTGTCTCGTTTGGACGGCTTGGGCTTGTCAGGGGCCGCCTTATCCGCCTTGGGTGGGCGGCCCTTGCGGGCCCCAGCCGATTTCTCCGCTTTCTGATTTTCAGTCGCGGCCTTTTCCGCCTTCGGCGGACGGCCACGGCGCGACTTTTTCGGCTCCTCCGTATTGGCGGGCTGCGGTGTTTCTCCGGGGGCTGCCGCCTCCGGCGTTTCGGGCGTTTCCGCCTTTTTGACTTCGGCGCGGGCGTTCTGCCTCTTTTCCGCCATAAGCTCATTGATTTTGTCAAAGGACACAACGACATCGCCGGGCTCAGGTATGGTAGGCCCGGTCTGTTCCTGCCGGGGCTCAGACGCTGCGGCCTGTTCGGGTGTGGTGATAGGCCCGGCGGCCTCCGGGGAAGTATTCTCCGCAGGGCCTGTGTTCAGTTTTTCATCGGCCATTTACGATCCTCCTTTTCGTTAAAGTTGCACAAATTTGAACGCTAAAATTTTGTAGTTATTTTTGCGCCTCCTTTCCGTCTATCCACGCAAAAAAGCCGCCCGTTTTTCATGCCGGACGGCTTTTTGCGTAATGTGATAGATCAAATATTATTTTTTCTGGTTTGCAGGCTCCGAAAAGCCTTGTATTTACAGTGTTCCTAATAGGAAGTAATCATAGGCTTTTGCCTTTCCGCCTGCGGCAATAATTTCGTCCGCAGTTGCCTTTGCTGTTTTTTCATTGATGTCAACAACACAAACCGATGCACCTTCTTGAGCAAAGAGCGTACAAGAAATTTTGCCCATTCCGGAGCCACCGCCCGTAATGACAACAACTTTACCATCAAACCTTTTCATAGAAAGTCTCCTTCGTCAATAGTCAAGCGTTCTAGCGCGTACTTCATTTTTTGGCTTTGTTGTAGCATTAGCCGAAAGCAGGGAAGATCGTCATAGCAATCGCAACGCCAACAATTCCTCGAACAATTGCTGGAATTATGCCTACACGTAGAATTGTCTTCTGTGTATAGCCACCAGCCTGCATAGCCATGGGTACTACGGGGTTAGGCATCGGAGTGATCAGCGAAGACATGGATGCCAGAGAGCAAAGGATAACGGGACCACGAGGATCACAGCCAATCGAGCTGCAAGAAATAATCAAAATGGGAATTAAAACAGTAGTCGTTGCTCTGTTGTATAGGAAAGATGTCATCAGGAAAGATACCAAGTAGAATACTGCGCCAATGATATAACCATTGCGAACACCAGAAAGAGCACCTGCAGCGAGATCTCCTAACAACTGAGCAGCACCGGTGTTGCCCAAAGCCTCGCCCATAACCGTGACACCTGCATACAGCAGAACCATGCTCATATTCATACGAATCAGTGCGGTCTGCTCATCCAAAACACCGGACAAGACAACAGCGGTTGCACCAGCCATCGTAACTGCCCAAGAAGGAAGGCCAAGCATCAGTCCAATAACGGTAGCAATAAAGATACCATAACCGAGAAATTCACGGACCGGAGAAAGAGCCTCATTGTTTGTGATATCCGGCCCTGTGATAGCGGCCGTTTCAGTTTCAGGCTGATCTGGCATGAGCTTCGGCAAGACGAAGATCGTCAACAGCAAAGTAACCAGCGCGGTCGGCAGAAAAACCATAGTCTCACTCCACATGCTGAGAGGAGATCCGGTCCAGCCATAGGATTCCAGATAGCCATTCTGCGTAACGAACCATGCAGCATAAGGACCAATGGGCTCAATAACAAAGGAAGTAGAGACTACCGTAACAGCAATCGGATACATCATCTTAGAGGGGCTGCACTTCAACTGTTTGCACATGCTGATAACCAGAGGATAAACCATGGCAAACATAGCCGGCAGGCTGGGGACAAACTGACCGAGCAGGAAGATAACCAAAATGTAAGACGCCAATACTCGCGTGAAGGACCCATTGTTCACACGATACAAAAGCTTGGTAATATTATTGACCATCTGCGTGCGAGAAAGTCCCGCAGCAACAATAAACATACCAGCCATCGTCAAAACGTTGTTGTTGCCGAATCCGGCAAACACGGTGGCCTTATCCACACATCCTGCGACATACAAAGCAACAATAACACCCATACTGGTAAATGCCATTGGTATCTTGCGGTTAAAGAATAAAATAATCATAACCGCAAAAATAATTAGGCAGATAACCATACTGTTCATAGTAAGCCTCCTTATTTTTTGAAAATTTTATTGTCCTTTTCAGCAGACACACACCATCCATAGAACCTTTAGCCGGCAAAAGAGGCTCTATTTCCTGCTGAAAACTCGTCAGCGTATAATCAATACTGATTAAAAACACTAAACGGGTTCCTTGACAACTATTTAACCATATTGTATACTTTTCGTAAAGCGACAAATTATACAAGCCGCTTTGCAAAAATGTCAAAGCAGAGGTCCAAATGGATACACAAAAATGGTCACTACTTCTTAAAGTATTGGACTCTGGCAGTATTTCTGCAGCTGCCGCACAATCCAATTACACGATTTCGGGAATAAGCCGTATGATTGCGAATCTGGAACAAGAAGTTGGCTTTCCTCTGTTGGTACGAAACAATCGCGGCGTTGGACCAACAGATGAATGTGAGTTATTGTTAAATGATATTCGCACCTTATTGCATGACGAAGAACAGATCACACAGCGGATTGCTAATATCAATGGGCTCCAAATTGGTACGCTAACCATTGGTACAGCATATTCCTCCAGCTATCCATTACTCATAAAGCAAATCGTTCGGTTTGTTCAGCAGTACCCTCGCATCAACATCAAAATGCTATGGGGTTATAATGACGAACTATGCCATGCTGTCGAAGAACGCAAAATGGATATCTGTGTTGTTAGCAAACCTACTCCGGATATGCTATGGTTTATTCTTCAGCAAGAAGAAATGGTTGCGGTGGTTTCTGCCAATTCTGCATACGCCGATAAGGATAGAGTCTCGCTGTCCATTCTGAAAGAAGAACCATACATTGATATTTATCCAAACCGTGACAGTGATTCTTCACGCTTGCTTAAGGGAGCTGGAATTAAGCCAAACACAAGATTTACCACATCTGATCGTTATGCCGCTCATGAAATGGTTGCTGCTGGTCTTGGTATTACTGTAATTAATGAAACTCTAGCAATTAAACGAGATGATATTAAAATTCTCCCTTTGGATCCTCCACAAAATCTTAGTATAGGTCTTGCCTGCCTCCCTAATCCAACCCTATCTACTAGGCGTTTTATTGGTTTTATGCAGGAGTCTATGCGAGCCAACGAGATCCGTTGAAGACACCGTAGATGATAGATTCCTTATGAGTGAACGAATTACAGTAGCTAACTTAGATAAGTCATCAAAGGGAACAAAGGTATTGAGAAAAAGATGAAATATTGCTGAGTATTTCGGCCCGAAGCTGGCAGAAGTAGAAAACTTAGAGAAAAAGAAAGCATTCGAAGAAAACGTAACAATATCGCCGTAAAGCAAGAAGATACTAAAGTTTAAACAAAAATATTGATTAAAATTGAACGATGAGGTATACTAAGCTTGGAGGTGTTTCAGATGAAGCTACTGCGTGTCAAGGCGAGTCACTTTAAGAATTGCCAGGATGATACGGTTATTGATTTGGTCGCTAAGTCGAAGAAGACGACTGAAGACAAGGAGTATGAGCTTCAGGAAATTACTGAAGGCTTGTATGTGTATAGCATTGGAGCGTTTGTCGGAAAAAATGCTTCCGGTAAAACAACTGCTCTGGAACTGCTGGACTGTTGCTATGATATTCTTGGCAAGTTTAGCTTAGAGAATAAGCACTATTCCTATGAGGGTATCAAGCTGGAAATCATCTTTTTTCATGAGGGATATATTTACAAATATACGACAGAATTGAAAGCTGATCCGACTTTGGCAAATCGGGCAACATTTTCTAATCAGCATATTTACAAGAAAAAGTATTATAAAACTAAACTGAGTTCATTGTATACAGAGGATTTTGTTGAGCAAAAAGATCTGGGAGAGTTACCGGAAGATACGGCAAGCACTTTTTTTGTCTTAAAGAAAAAACAGGTATCAGCGATTTTCTTCGGTAGCGACGGTATGGGAGCAGACACATACCAAATGGCATTCCGATTGCTCAAAACGTATCATATACCAGATGAAATGCTTTCTGCGATTATCTGTATTTTCGATAGTAATATTCAAAGTATTCAGATGCTTGACGAGCATAACTATCGTGTCACTATCTGCAATGAGGAAAAGTTTCTATCGGACAAAGAACTCCTATATATGTTGTCCAGCGGAACGACAAAAGGCATTATCCTTTACACATTGGTTGTAGCTTCTCTCCAACAGGGTTTTGACTTGCTTATCGATGAGGCAGAGGCGCATTTTCATAAGACACTTGTCGAAAATATGTTGAGTCTGTATATGGATAAAAAAGTGAACAGGCACGGGGCAACACTGCTGTTTTCGACACATTATTGTGAAGTTTTGGATTTGTTCAACCGACAGGATAATATCTGGGTGTGCCAGTCAAGCGATAAGATCGCTATTAAGAACATGTATGAGTCTTTTGAGATGAGATCCGGTTTGCTTAAAAGCAAGCGTTTTTATAATAATGCTTTCCAAACGGCAGTAAACTATGATGATCTCATGAATCTGAAAAGGAAGTTGATGAAATGAAGTTGTTGATCATGTGCGAGGGACCTAACGAGCTCAAAATCATCAACATCCTGCTGGAAAATCAAAAGCTGAAATTTTCATCAGACGATTTGCTGGGATTGGTCCCGTATCATGCGCGTCAAATAAAGTCCTCTGCAGCAGTTAAGGCGGCATTGAACTTGTATCCAGATGAGGTACATGTACTGCGTATTGGCGATGGCCAAAATGAGAAACTGGAGATACCATCTGCATACAAAGATAAAATAACGCTGGTTGAAAAGTATTGTACAAAGCCCGAGTTGGAAATGCTGCTCATTATATCTGAAAATTTAGCAGCAGAGTACGAGAAAGTGAAATCCAAAACAAAGCCGAAGACTTTTGCAAAAGCGAATATTCGATGTGGAAGAAGAAGATACGATAATAGTACAGCATTCTATGAAGAGTACTTTGGACCGGATTGCGAAAAGTTGGTTAATGCTATAAAAGCATATAGGCAACACAATGGTTCCCACACGAAAGATGAACACTACTTAGCGGAGCTTTTAAAGTGAACATTCCTGTAATCTGTAAAAATTGCGAATTGAAATAGAAAGAACCTCTCAGTAAGCTAAGGCTATATCCTAGCAGATGATAATAGCCACAGCGAACAAGAGGTTTCAAAAGAATTATTATACTCAAATCGCAAGATAATGCAAGTAGCGCGTTTATTCTGCTGGGCAAGCTGACTCGCGCCACTCATGACATTGATGTGCTGAGCGTTCCGAAAGAGCTTTATACTTTGCTCGGCAAGTACAATATCAATACCAATGTGGAAGCCTATATAGATAATTTCCCGTACAACTTTCAAGACCGGCTTCAACCGCTGCCTTTTGGTGGTACAAAAGTGCAGTTCTATACGCCCAGTTTGGAAAACTTGGTGATTGCTAAGCTTTGCTCTTTCCGTGACACCGACAAGGCAGACGTAGAGAGTGAGGCTGTACGAAGTTCTTTGGATTGGAGATTACTGGAATATCTTGCAACAGATAAAGATGAACTGAAAGCCAGCATCCTAAATGACTGGAGATATCGCGACTTTTATATCCGCTATCAAGAGTATGTCGAGAGGTGGAGACCATGAGAAAGCTGTCATTTGAAGTTTTTTTAAAGCGGTATGTGGTAGAACTTTCCGGAGCGCAGACGACAAATGTTCATAAGCTAGCAGATTGTCTGTGCGAAAATCCACGTATGAAAGAACCAATGTTCCTTTATGCATTGACTTTTGATAAAGTGAATCTGCGGCTTCGCTATACCATGAATAGCAACGTTGCTGCCGAATACAACCAGCTTTCTAATCGCTACTCGTCGGTGAAAATGTTGTCCCTTCTAGAAAATCTGTCACCTGAATTACCAGAAGGTTATTTGAAGGTTTGGCGTAGTTATTGCTCTGTAAGGGATGCAACTCTTGCCGACAATGACACGAAGGAACTGATTCATCGCCGAGTACTTGAACTTCAAAAAGAAAAACATTTAACCAACTATCGTCTTTATACCGATTTGCAACTAAATCCCGGCAATGTGAACGCCTGGCTCAAGCACAATGATTCAAATAAAATGAGTCTTAACTGTGCACGGCAAATTTACAAATATGTAAAAAATTATCAGATAACAACCTAAACGGGTGGAATGTACAGGGCTTAAAATTTGAAGATAGTCAGTCATAACGATTAAGCGCATCCCAAACAGATCATTTCCATCATGCATCGCGTAATTTGGCAGCGCGCTTGTATGGGGTTCAAGAGGCCGTGAGTTCGACTCTCGCCACTCGGACCAAAGATGGCTGTCAAGGTCAGCAGGAGCGTCAAATCCGAAAGGATTTGGCGCTTTTTGTTTTTCACGGCTTCAAACGCGGCAACGCCTGCTCTAAGCCGTTGGCAATGGAACGCTTGCGGCGTATGTCCAGATGGCCGTAGATGTTTGCGGTCATCTTGATGTCCGAGTGTCCCAGCCACTCCTGCACGTCCTTCAGGCCGTAGCCCTCCGACAGCAACATACTGGCGCAGGTGTGTCTAACTCATGAAACTTTACTTTCGATTTTTATTGCACTATTTCCTGCTTTTTTGAAATAAATCTGGAAACAGTGCTTTTCTATTCTCTAGATCGATGATATACTGAAAATAGCTTTTAGTTATTGAGGTATATGTGATTCTTAACTGGAAAACTTGATATGTGCTGATTAGCTGCACTTGTACATTAACAATAACAATAAGAAATTGAAAGGTGATGAATGTGGGAAAAGGAACGAACAAGAAAGGCAAAAAAGTTGCAGTTCCAAAAGCCAATATCCAAGAATTAAAAGCTTCCAGAGATGGCGGACAAATCGCCCTCAGGGGCTACTCGTATCAATTCTTGTATTCGTGTTATTTAATTCTTTCGTCATCAAGTCCGGGCATTTCCTTTCAGCTTGAGGGAATTGAAGATATTGATTATATTAAGCAGAAAAATGACCGTAGTGATGTCACGCATATACAGCTGAAATATTCCGTCAACAAACAGGATGCCAGCTTTTTACCTGATGTGCTTAAAAACTTTCTTGAAACATATTTGCTGGATCAAAATAGATTTTTTAAGCTGGTTTATGATTTCCCTGTTGCAAAAGGTAATCTAAGTAAGATATTTGCATCTGATCTGGACGAAAAATCACGCAACTATTGGACTGGTGTGATTTCAAATATCAAGCAAAACACTCCTTCTTGGAATTGGTCTGTATATGATTTCGATGAATTTATTTCACATTTGTCATTTGAGAAAATTGAAAAATCTATACTTGCTGCTGAAATTGAAAAAGCCTTAATTGGAACTTATGAGATTAACACGGACAATGTTTCTTTATTTGCAAACAGCATAAAAATCCTTTGCTTTGAAAAAATGGAGCAGCGGGCCTATGTGACCAAAGCGGAATTAGATTCCCAAATCCAATCTGTCAAAATAGATATCAGTAAGGGCCCTCAGAATCCAGCTCATAGTTGGATTCGTAAACTGGACTACTCTAAGCCTAGTCTTGATGAAGGTCGTAGTTTTTACGAGGGGAAAAAAGCAACACCAGCAGATATAGCAAGTGGGTTTCCAATCAAACGACCGAGCTTAGAAAAAGATGTTATTAATTCCATTTGCGAAAACACAGTTACTGTAATTAAAGCTTCTAGCGGGCAAGGAAAAACCACGCTGGCTTTGCAGGCAGCATATATCCTCCAAAATGAATATATACCATATCAATTACTATGGTGCGATGAAATCAAAGAGATTGGGAATATTGCCCAATATTTTAAAGCAAGAATTCAGCTTGGTGAAAAGATTCTCATCTTAATTGACAATCTGGATAACCATCTCAGCAAATGGAATTATCTTGTTCAACTCTTACAATCCGAATTGCATTGTCATTATAAGTTGCTCATCACATCGCGTGAGATTGATTGGTATAATTATAGTGGCGACTTGAGCAATATTCAGTCTTTGAAAGTGATTAAGCCGGCTTTAGAAGAAAAGGAAGCAATAGAGATATTCAATCTATTTAGAGAGGCTAAGCAGCTTCACCCAAGCATAACAAGCTGGCAAAGAGCATGGAATAAGATTGCAGAAAGACAACTACTTATAGAATATGTCTACTTGCTTACTCATGGCGAGATGTTATCAGAAAGAATAGCCTCACAAATATCCGAAATAGGACAATCATCTTCTGGTAAAGCAAAATGTGAAATCCTACGCAAAGTATGTTTTGCAGATCTTTGCGGAGTCAGTCTTTCTGCTGTCAACATTTATGCGAGTCGATCAGAAGACTCTGGCTCGGATTTTGGTGAGCTCTTAAAAAGTATGGAATCCGAGTTTCTTGTGCACGTGAATGAAGAGAGCAGGTATATTGAGGGTCTGCATCCCATTCGGTCAAAGCATGTTGTAGAGAGACTGCATGAATACCTGCCGATTGACGATACCGCCATTTCCGTTATGAAAATGGCGGACAAAGCGGACCTGCCGATACTGTTTTCCCATCTACCGGAGTTTACCCTGAACAAAGAGACATTTTTCTGCGATGCGGTCGAGAGCCTATGGGATGAAAAAGACCTTTCAAACTTCACTTCTGCAATACAGGGGCTTTTTTCAGGGAATGTGATGCAGTATTTCCTTTCCAATCGGGCTGCGTTTGACGATGCAGATGCCCACGGCGGTCTTTTCCTTCTATCGACCGAAATGTGCCCATTTGCTGTATTCGAGGATTTCGGTGTGTCGATGGATACGCTGGACAAAATGCGGGAAACATTTCCGGATAATAAGAATATAGAATATCTTTGCCGATTGCGGGAGCGTATTCCCGCCTGCCATTTGCAGGATACATATGTCTATGTTTTCTGCGGTTGTCTATATAGGAAACTGCGCCCCCTTCGTTTTGACGGAATAAAGGACATCACGGCCTATGCCTCCATTTCTGAGTGGATCTATAACATCAATCCGGAGTGGAATGTGTCGGCCGGATTTTCTCTGGACGATCTTTGGAGCAAGTCGGAAAAATTGACGCTGGAGTGCATTTCTACGCTGATGTATCTCTCCTACTGCGGGAACAGAGAGAAATATATGGAATTTGTGGAACGAAATCTTAAGAGTATTCTTACGTACCTCAAGCAGCGGACAAGATCACATAGGGTATTTATTGATTCCGAAAAAAATGCGATTCATGTTGAGTATATCCTTCGATTACGCAATATCAAAACGGGGAATGAGCAGAGCGTCTCAAGGCTAAAATTTCTTTGCAAGACCTTGCCTATTTTCGATTTGTATTGTGCGGATGCACTCAAGCCGACGGTCAATTTGCTCTCGGCTTATCCTGTTCCCGACGATGCACACAAAGTAATGCCCATTCGAAACATTGTGATCATGTTCCATCAAAACCTGACATCGTTATGGAATAAAACCATTATGAGCAATTATGAATTTGATACCGTAACCGCATGGTTGGATTATTGGTTTGGTGTGAGAGAAAAGATATGTCTGCTTGCCGATAAATGCTGTGCCTGCATGGATAAGCTCCTGGGCGGAAAGCCATTAGGAGGCTTGGCTAGAGAAGTTGATCAACTTCATGAAGAACTTATCCGGATGACCACAGGAGAAAAGCGATATCCCAAAGAGGACCGTCCGTTTGAGAAAAAAGCTGTGCTGCCTGAGGGACTGGAGAGGAAAAAAGGAGAATACTTCCAAAGCATACAAAACTTTTTTAATCAGTTTGCGGGGATTCTCACCAGAGATGAGCAGAAGCGGCGGTTACCTATGTCAAATCTCAGAGCGGCGCAAAGTGCTCTTGTATCGATGCAGGATTGCTTTGCGGAAGTTGCGGCAGACTTTGATGTTCAAGAAAGGCAGCGGGTTCGTTGCGCGATGGAAGAGCGAAGTATCAAGCGGCTTACTATGTGCTGCAGCTATTATCTTGAGCACATGCCAAGCAAATACTTTGATAAGTATCAAATCAAAGATTGGTATGACAGGCACTGTCGGGAAGAGAGAAGGATTGCAGAAGAGGCATTATCGGAATTGGCATCCAAGTATTCGCTTCATTTTCCGGATCAGATTTATACCATTGGCCTGCTGCGTTATTATCCCATTGTAGTGGATGATTTTGACATGACATCGGAGAGCGAAATGATCAAATGGCTTCTGGGCAGTATTGCGTTTGCTGATGCTCCCTTTGACTATCTTGTGATATTGTCTGCAAACGAGTTTGAGGAAATAAACGCTATGGCATTGCAAGCCCCTCGACGGATGCTTGCTGACGTTAGGAAGACGATCGCGTCAGAAGATTATGCATTGCTTGAAAAGCAGATGGCTCCATATCCGGTAGACGTGACGGCGCAGATGCTTGGCTGCTTTGAAAAGAAATATGTTTTGCCGAAAAGAGCCAGCATAGAGGCCGAAGAACCTTCTATTGGGGATATTGCCGAAGAGCTATGGATCTACTCCAAATCGGTTGAGTTGCTGACGGAACCGGAAGATGCCGATTATCTCGCAGCCGAAACGCAAGGCATTCAGACCAATATTTCAGAAATGCTTCGTTTATTGCAGGACAAACTTCCGTCCAAAGACGTTAATTGGTTAACAGAAATATGTAATAGTGTATTCTCTGGGAAAAGCTTTGACGACACTATGTTCAATAATGTTCTTGCACACTACGTACAAATGAAGACTGGTCAAAAAAGAATGTTGGTAGTATAACTGCTGGGAAATACCAGATCATGACGGATATTTTTCGGCGAGCATCAATCAAATTTGAATAGGATGTTACACAAAAGCAGAAATTCCGGGCTATCAAAATTCCTTAATAGCTTGGGATTTCTGCTTTTGCAGAGATTTATTTTTTGTCGTGTGCTTGACATACGGGTGGCGCAGGTCGTGGAACCGGATATGGGGCAGGTCGTACTTCTTCAGCAGCTTGTGGAAGGTGTGGCTTACATAATCGGGGGAATAGGGATGCCCGTCCTCCCAGGTGAACACATAGTCGTTGTATATGTAATCCTTGCCGAAGTGGTTGCGGTAGTATTGCTCCTGCTGTAACAGAATCTTGAACAGTCGCACCGCATTGTCTGTCAGGGGAAAGCTGCGGAAGCTGGATGCGTTCTTGGTTTTGTTCTTCTCCACGACCTTTGTGACCCGCGCGACGGTGTGCCGTATGGTCAGCGTTTGCATCGCAAAGTTGATGCTGTCCCATTTCAGCCCCAGTACCTCGCTGCGGCGCAGGCCGTACAGCGCGGTGACATAGATGATAGGGTAGAGGCGCTCGTTTTTAACGGCGGTCAGCAGGTCGCGCATCTGCGCTTCGGTGTAGAACGTGCCGGTAAACTGCGCCGCGTGCGGCATGACGACCAGATCAGCTGGGTTTGTCTGGATCAGACCGTCCCTCTGCGCCAATTTGAGCGTCTGATTGAGCACGTTCTTGTGCTGGCGCAAGCTAACCGCGGATAGGCCGCCGTGGCCGTCAGAGCGCCCGAATTTGGCCTTTACGTTGATGTAGGTCTGCAGCGTCTCACCGTCAACATCGCACAGCCGGATTTGCAGGTCATCGAAGTAGGGGAGGATGTGTGCCCGGGCCTGTACCTCGTAGCCTTGGTAGGTGACCTCGTCCACGCGATGCCGGACGTCCTCCAGCCAGCGGCGCACGGCGTCACTGAAAAGCATATCGGGCGGGGCAGCCTGCTCAGGCTTTTCGCAGAGCATGTCAAGCATGATCTGCCTGGCTTTGGCCTCGTTCCCTGTTACTGTCAGACCTGTGGAAACCCAGGTCTGATTTTTTTTGCCATCTGTCGTATGCGTGAGCACGACATAGTATTTGTCGTTTTTTACGCGCAAGCTGGCTGTCATGAGAAGGGCCTCCCAAAGCATTGTGGCATAAGATTGCACCTCCTAGGATTGACTGGCGGGACGGGGCGTTTTCCTCGTCCGCAAAACCAGTATACTACAATCGTTACGATTTCAAAAATGTACGAATGGAACCAATATGGCGGCACAGCAATGCCGTGAAAGCAGGTACTTTCACGGCATAATCTGCTGCTATATTGGTTTTGCGTTTTTCTCCCCCTGCAAATTCCAGACAGGCAACCCTTCCCGGCGCTGTGCCCTGCAAGGTGGTTTTTGGGCCAACCTTGCAGCATGTTATCACGCCTTCTTGGCACGCTCCCCGGATGCTCCGGATCATGGCGCTGCTTCCCCAAAAGCGGTACGGCAGAGGACGCTATTCAGTTGTGGTGAGAGGAAGTATATCTCCTCTCGATTGCAATGGATAGCGTCGGAGTGTGGGAATGGGAAGGACAGAAAATAAAAATTTTACTTTTGAAGTAAGTACGGAGGGCGATGGACTCATTTTTTGGCGTTAGAGCCAGAAATGTAAAAGAATTTTACAGAATTGTTGGCTTCCTGAAGCCGATAGTATATATATGTGTGAAAGAAAACAAAGGAGTGTGCTATGATGCGCTTTTTGACAAATCATTTTCTGTTACGATTGAAACGTAGGGCAATGTAAGAGATACACTGGCCAGTATAGAAATGTTCACGCCATCGCAGATTCTTTCAATGACAATTTGAAAGTCACTCTGGGTATCCAGTAATACTCCACAAAATGAAAAAGCGCTCACCGTGAAAGGTGGGCGCTTTTCTCTTTCTTAATCAGTACTTATAAAAGGTATATCACACCAGCATATCGAACAGTCCAATCATCAGAGGCATCGTCATGATGGAAAGCAGCGTACTCAGAACATACAATGCACTTGAGTGCGCCGCATCACGATTGTAGAGTTGCGCCATTGAGGTGACTGTCGCACAAGACGGCGTAATAGCCGATAGATAGACTGTCATTAAAATTGCTTTACCATCTGCAATCCAGTCAGATGCGTGGAACACGCAAAGTAGCAGCAGAACAATGATAGGAACTACAATCAGACGAAGTGCAACGGGAAGATAGTTGCGCGGTGTGCAGAAGACTTTCTTTAACGGTACTTCCGCAATCGCCATACCGGCCAGCAGCATACCCATAGGCCCTATCATAGCACCTACGCTGCTGAGCGTACTCACAATAGGCGAGGGCAGCGAGATATGCAGAAGGTACAAGAGAGCACCGGCGACAATCGCAATCAGGTTGACATTGGTCAGAATCTTCTTCCATTCGAGTTTTGCGCCTTCTTGCAGGCAGGCACTTGCGTGCGTCCAGAGAAGAATCAGCTGAACAATGACGAAAGCGCAGGAATACACGACATATTCCTCGCCGAGCAAAGCCTGAACCAGAGGGATGACGAGCGCAGCTGCATTGCTGTATATGATGTTGACCTGCTCCACGACATCCAATTTAAGCGGCCTTTTAAAGATAGCATTGAGGACCAGAAACACGACATGCATTCCGACCACTATGCCAATCGAGTACAAGAGTCCTGTGCGAATCTGCGGCGTATCATCGATTTGAAATGCGTTGAGAACAACGCACGGCATGACCAGATATACGAAAACTACGGACAAAACCTTGCTGTCTGAGGCTTTCAACAGCCCTGCCTTGACGACTACATAGCCCATTAGGAGAACGATAAACAGCTGGGCTATCTGCTGCATGAGCAATATACTGACTTCCATAATAATCACTTTCTTCGATTCAAAATAGCGTACTCTTTTCTCGGAAAATAGTCAATATGCAACATGACGGAAGTTTTTAGAAAAAGGCGAAAATCAACAGTTTGTGGTGAAGGTTGAGAGTTAGCCATATGTACTGGATACTATGCACAGTTACAGGATGTTGCATTTATGCAAACGGTAGAACTTGATAGAGGAGTTGTAAAATCTATAAAAATAAATGTAAACGCGATGTTTTCTTTGATATAATATAGTTAAGAAACTATCCCCTAAAGGGAAGGAGGTCTATTATGAAAAGGAGAGTTAGTACAGCGAAAAGAATCGTTGCTGTAGCTTTAGCTGCTACGGTTGCGGTTTCTTTGACCGGCTGCAAGAAAAGAAAAAACACCAACGATACGACGAGTTCGGATGTGACCACGAGCCAAAGTCAGGCTGCGGTTCCGGAAACACCAGAAGTAACTGCCACACCTGCACCGACGGCTACGCCTGCTGAGAACACTGATAAGAAGGACAGCACCACCAGCGAGCCGACTAAGACGGAGAAGCCGAGTACCGGCACTTCGACTTCCGGCGGGACTACCAAACCGGCAGTGACAAAAACACCGGCACCTGCTCCGGCAGCTACTCCGGCTCCTACCGTAAAGCCTCAGGTAAAATACACCTTCACGGTTCGCCGTCATGAGGCGACCTGCACCACGCAAGGCTACGATGAGCATATCTGCCATGAGTGGGGCGGCATGAACTACAATGACCGCTTTGTTCCGGCAAAGGGACACAGCTGGGATGGCGGTACAGTCACGAAGGCTGCTACTTATACCGAGACCGGTATCAAGACCTTCAAGTGCAAGGAATGCGATGAGACGCGCACCGAGGAAATCCCGTCTCTCAACAAGACCTATCATATCAAGAGCGTTGTTGCTCCGACCTGCACCGCTGAGGGTTATACCATCTATGAGTGCAATGAAGTCCCCGGTCTTACCTATAAGGGCGATTACAAGGCAAAGCTGCCGCACGCCTACGATGCCGGTAAGGTCACAAAGCCTGCTACCATCTATGAGAAGGGTATCAAGACCTTTACCTGCACCTCCTGCGGCACTACATACACGGAAGATATTCCGATGGTCGAGAAGACCTGGCATAAGGGCAAGACGGTAGCGCCTACCTGCACCGAGCAGGGGTACACCGTTTACATTTGCGACCAGGATTCCGCTCTGACCGAAAAACGCGATTATACGAATGCACTGGGCCATGCTTGGGACGCTGGTACAGTCACAACGGCAGCGACCTGCACGAACGCTGGTGTTAAGACCTATACCTGCACCCGTAATGGCTGCAATGAGACTAAGACCGAGGAAATCCAAGCACTGGGTCATAAGTGGGATGACGGCACTGTCACTAAGGCCGCTACCTGTGAGGCTCCCGGTGTAAAGACCTTCAAGTGCCAGAATACCGGCTGCACAGAGACCAAGACCGAAGAAATCGCGGCTCTGGGGCACAAGTGGAATGATGGCACTGTCACCAAGGCTCCTACCTGCACTGAGGACGGCGTCAAAACCTTCACCTGCCTGAACGATAAGAACCATACCTATACGGAAGTTGTTCCTGCGACGGGACATGCTTGGGACGATGGTGTTGTTACCAAGGAAGCAACTTACGAAGAAGATGGCGAGCGCACCTATACCTGCCGGAATGACAAGACCCATGTGCATAAAGAAGTAATTCCTGCATTGGGCTATACCTTCACGGAAACTGTAGTTCCTCCTACTTGCACCGAGGACGGTTACACGCTGCATACCTGCAATGAGAATCCTGCAAAGACGTACAAGGATACGCCTGTTCCTGCGCTGGGCCATCAGTACAAAGAAGTCACTACTCCCGCTACCTGTGGCGCTTCGGGCAGCGTTGACAATGTCTGTGAGCGCTGCAACGATAAGCAGCATGTGAGTGACATTCCTGCCACCGGCGAGCATCAGTGGGATGAAGGCGTTGTAACGAAGGAGCCGACCGCTACTGAGACCGGCATCAAGACCTTCGCCTGCAAGGTTTGCCAAGCAACAAAGACCGAAGATATTGCTAAGGTACATACCCACGATTACACGCGCCTTGGCGAAATCGTTAAGGAGTCTTCTTGTAAGACCGAGGGCGAGCGTTGGGTGTACTGCAACTACGAGGGTTGCAACGAAAGAGTTCTGAAGCCTATGCCAGCTATCGGCAGCCATGATTGGGACTTTGCAAATGCCGAGTGTCTGAAAAAGGCTACCTGCACCGAACAGGGCACTATGCTGATGCACTGCAAGCGTGACGCTTCTCATACCATGACTTACTCCTACGGTGGCACGGGTCATGTCTGGGACGAAGGCACTATCACCACGCAGCCTACCTATGATGAGTATGGCGTCAGGACGCTGCATTGCAAGAACTGTGACGCTACTACGACCGAAAAGGTTCTCCCCACAAAGTACACCTTTACTGTGACTGTCGTCCCGCCGACTTGCACCGAGGACGGCTACACGATGCACAAGTGCAACGAAGATAACAGCTTCTCTTACAAGGACAACATTGTACACTCCACCGGTCACCATGCCGCTAAGCGTGTCATAGAGCCTACCTGCAAGGAAGAGGGTCGTACCGAAATCTACTGCACCGTCTGCGGTGATGTGAGCAGCACTTTCGATTTCACGCCCAAAAAAGACCACACTTGGGATAACGGCGTTGTGACTACTGAACCCACGGCTGAAAAAGATGGCGTCAAGACCTATACCTGCACGGTTTGCAATGAAACAAAGACTGAGACCATCCCGCGCCTGAACAGCAGCGGCAAGTAATCTGCACGCTTACAAGAAGCACAAGAAGCACAAAGAGGAGCGTCTGCTTTAGCGGACGCTCCTCTTGTTTTGACTGAAAAACGGCATAAGTGCTCTTGCCTAAAGTCAATACCCAAACGGATAATTTGGCAAAGCGCACAAGGACGGTAGCGGAAAACGGCTAAAGCGGCGCGGGAAACTGTGCAACTTGCACAACGCGAATAGACCAATAAAACAGACGCTTGAAAAACTGGGCATCTGTTCTATCAGTCTCTTTCGCTCACATTGCGGCTAGGTAAAGTTTGTTTTTCTGTTGGTGAGCGTCTTTTGGGTATCGCCGCGCCAGCGAGGTGATACTCTGTTTTTTTGGTTGCTCTCTACCAGAAAAACTAATAAGGTGTCTCCGACGGATTTAAACGCGCCTAATGCCATGCGCAATGCGTCCGCGTTCGCGGAACTTACGATTAAGGAGGACAGCGGTAAACCGCTGTCTTTTTTAAATTTTAAAGAAATTATAAATTCTATGTTTATCGCTCAAGTTTATTTGTTCTAACTGTTCTCTAAACAGGTCGTTACTACATCTACCGTTGAACATTTCGCGCGGGTAGCCGTTTATGAAGTGTTGCGCTTGTGTGGCGTGGTACTGTGTTTTGTGTTTCATGCTCTGACCCTTGGGGAAATGGCGGCGCAGTAATTTATTGTTGTTTTCGTTACTGCCGCGCTCGTATGGGTGTCCGGGATGGCAGTAGAACGCGGGAACGCCCAGCGCGTCAAAGGCGTTTTGATTTGCAAATTCTGAACCGTTGTCTAGGGTGATGGTGAAGAAAATTTTGTTAAAGTCATCTCCGAATGTTTGCTTTAACTGTTGCATTGCTTTTGTAGTGGCATCGGCAGTTTTATCTTCTACTTTAATTACTATTTCTTCTCTAGTCTGGCGTTCTGTCATTACTAGGCAAGATTCGTTTTTACCCTCGGATGTTCCTATAATGCTATCTATTTCCCAATGTCCAAAGCTGTCGCGGGTCAATATAACTTTTGAGCGGCGGTCAATACTGCGATGGTTTAAATTCTTTGAACGCATAGTTGATTGTACTTGTTTTTTGCGCTTTTTGCGGTGTCCTACTGGAAGATTTTTATAGGTTGTATGTGGGATTAGACCCTCAGCAATGTAGCGGTACATGGTTTGCTTGGTGACCTTTACACCGTAGGTGTTGCCGACTTTTTCTATTGCGGCGTAGGGGCTATATCCCATTGATATACACTCGGCTATTGCATTTACATAGTTGTGGTTATTGCCGATTTTCAGACCGTTACTGTGCGCAGTATACTGGTATTCTGCATATCTTTGGGCGGTGCTAGCATCGTAGGTATAATAGAAAATATAGGTTGCACCGTCTAATTGCTGTACCTTTCCCTTTTTCAATTCTCTACTGATGGAAGATTGAGAACAACCTATTTCTTTTGCAATTTCTCTTTGAGAATGTCCAGCATTATACAGGGCTTGTATTGCTATTCTATCATCTGGTCTAAAATGTCGTCCTTTTGGTCGTGGTTCTACATACATCCTTTTTGTTCTCCTCTCGGTTGGTTCTACTAAAATTTTATTTTTTTTGGTATAAAAGTAAAGGTCGGGGTAGTATTTTTTCAGCGCAGACTTGCTCCGCTGCGTCTGTGCTGAAAAAATCTCCACCCCTACCCTTGACTTTTACACCAAAAAAGCGCCGTGTTAGCACGGCGCAAAGAACGATATGCAACTAAAGGGCAAACAGGATATAACGGTAACCGCAAATACGGGAACTTCTCGCACTCTCTTGCCATGCAATGTTTGCAACAAGGCAAAGTAGTGCGGACGGCGCTAAAGCAAATAGAGAGAAAAATAGCAGCTGCCGTAAAGCTCTACTCTTGCCTTTGCGCGATAAAAGTTTCTACTATGGAAAAGTTGCACCCGCGCAGGCGCTGCAATTAACTCGGTCGGGGCCGTCGTTCTCACAAGATACAAGGTCTGCACAGTTTTTACAAATCTATAAGATAAAGCAAACGGGCAAGCGCAAGCAGGGCGGGGGCAATAGCCCCGCGCCCCGCTTTTGCGCTTGCCGCTTTTTACTTTTTTACCGTAGTTTGCATACGGCGTTTAGCTTTTGCAGTAGGATTTGTAGTTACTTCCAGACCGAGAGGTCCGGCAGGAGCTTGGTTATTGATGATTTCGGCATCCGTCAGAATGTCGCCATCCTCAAATTTTTTCTTTAGGTTATCCACGATTGCTAAAGTGTCGTAGGCGTGGTAATCTTCATCATGGACGAACCACAAACCACGGCGCAGAGGTTTAATCATTTCTGCATTTGTGGCATTTTCCATTTCCCAAGCATCATAGCTAGACCAAAGCTGAAAACGCCATACTTTCTTGCACTGAATTACAGTATGGGTAACATCGCGCATAAGTTTATCGACGTGCTGGAAACGTTGGGCAGAACCGTAGATGCTAATATAGCTATGCCGGCACGTTAGCAGTGTGTTGAGGAAATAGGCGTTAAAGTTGTCTTTAAAACTGCGGCTGTTCATCTGCACCGATAGTTCATCCATTGCGACAATCGTTACTGTGAGGGTGTCGTTTGCATCGTCAATGCTGCGATTGATTTTTGCCGCGTTGACTACTTGCGCGAGACTATCTAGGTGTTCGTAGGGAATCGACAGGTCTACATTTGACAGCACCTTAATTTTCTGTGTGACAAACTTTTTACGGCGGTCACACCAAACGATTTTATCATCGTAGCGGGTGTACAGCGAAATCACCTTATGCACAAGCGACAGAGTTTTGCCGCTACCAAAGTAACCACAGTAGATGTCTAGCGCACCAACAGGACAGTTATTCCAGCCTTTGTGCAGGATGTACCAATACAAATCTTTTACGGCGTAGTAGAAGTTTTTGATAGGGTGGAACACCACGCAACGCACAATGCGGGAAAGTGCCAGCGCGAAACAGAACGCGATAATGAGCAGATAGACCATTAGAATTTACCTCGCCCGAAAGTATGTACAAAATCCTTAATCATGCCGAACACGAACAGGAACAGGGTCAGCGCGACGAGGATAGAGAGCAACCACGGAAACAGTTCACCGAGGTTTTGCGGAGCGGCGGCAGTGATGCCGAAGAAGGTCAGCAGGTCATAAAATAAAGATGCCATATTTTCACCTCAAAAAATGAAGATTTTGATAGCCGCTACAAAGAACGCCAAACTAAAGGCAACAAAAGCTAAAAGGCCGATTGCTTCAATAGTGGAATACTCCTCGAACGGCTTTACAAATGCGCTAGGCTCGGCAGTTTCAGCGGTAGCCTGTTGTGTAAGTATTTCAAGCTGATTGGAAATGCCCGAAATCTGGGCCGTGTAGTCGGGAGCGGGGTCTTGTGCAAGTACTTCATCGTCTGCACCATTGGAGCCGTCAGAGGGCGCGACAGCCGCCGTCAGAGCGTCCACGGATTCTTGCAGCTTATCCAGCTTGTCATAAAGAGTAGGGTCGTAGGTCTGAACGCCTTGCACCTGTGTTACCGGGTGTTCTTCCGCAGCAGGAACATCTTGCGATGATCCTGCTGCATCCTCGGGAGCAGTGTATTCCTCGGCACTCGCCCGGATGGTAAAGAGCAGCGAGAGCAGCACCAGCAGCGCGATAACGGCCAAGCAGAATTTATTGAAATTATCCTTTAACATGAGCGTACCTCAAAACAGCAGTTGTTTTACAATCCAGATAACCAGCGTTGCGAACAGATACCAAATTGCAAAGTCGAAGATGCTAAACGAAGCACCATAGAAGTTGATTTTTAAGGAGAGCAATTCTCCAATTTTCTGCATAAATTCCATAAACATAGGCGGTCACTCCGTAAGAACTTTAATGATAGCCGAAACAGCGATACACAAACACAGCATCACGATATACACGGAATAGCTGGCTGGCAAGATAGCGAAAATGCCGCCGATAGTGTCGGCGAGAAATTTTAACACGCCTGCCAAACCAGAAAATACTTCTTCCCATGCTTGCTTTACCTCGTCTATGATACCGGGGAGTTTACCGCCATAGTTGTTGAAAGCGTCCTTTAAATCGTCACCGGATTGTGCGGTTTCGGCGGTGCTGAAATCTCCGTTCAGTACATCGTCACGACCTACACCACCGGGGGCGGCATCTGCAAACACAGGCACGGCAGTACATACCATACAGCAGAGCAGAGCCAGCAGGACTATTACTTTTTTCATGGTATCACCTACCTGTAATAAATTTGATAATGCGAATAACGGTAACGACGACAACGCCAGCGCACAACGCGAGAATACCACTATTCGGCATCCAAGGAAACAACTTGAACAACAGAGACAACAGCCAGAGGATGAAGCCGAAGATACTGGTTAAGAGTTTCCACAGACCTTTCAAAATATCTTCAATGAGGTCTTTCAGAAGGTCGGTAAGCCATTTGAACGGATTCCAAGAATTATCACCGGAGCCAGAACCGGAGCCAGAGCCACCCGGATTGTCACCTCCGGGAGTAGGCGGTGTAGTAGGTGTAGGCGGGTTAGTGGGTGCAGGTGTGGGCGAAGGGATAACAACATCTTTCGTTTGATAGCCTAAGAGGTTGAAGTGACTAAGGGAACACATGGAGCTTGCATAGTTCGACATATTTAAGCGGTAGTATTTATACGCCTTGCGCAAGGTAAGTGTATATTTGTGTTCTTGCATATCCGAAAGATTTTGGTCTTTTTGCGTGTCCAAATCATCCCATGTTTTGCCATCGTCCGAGCCTTGAAGCGTCCATTCTTTAGCGTAACGGTTAGTAAATTTTGAAATCCTCATGATATAACCGTCAATGTAATAATTTTCGGGGTCAGGGATTTCAATTTGCAGATGGGAGGGGCTAACATTTGTTTCCCAAAAATTGGCGGTTGAACGGTCAAAAGCATAGAAGAAGTCGAACACATCACTATACTTTGAAGAACCAGAAGCAATCCATGTGCCGTGCTCATCGGTAAAGGTGTTGCTGTTCATCTTCGGAATAATTAGATTTTGCGTTTCGGGTGTAACAGGTTCGGTATCTAAAGCTCCGCCCGGCTCATACTCTGTAATTTTGTCGTTTTTCAGTTTTAAGGTTACATCTTTAGCAGTGTTGAAGTCGCTACCATCTGCCTTGCAAAACTCGAAAATGTACTCGCCTGTTGCGTTAAACAGGAAGTTGTTTATGGTGCTGTGCCAGTTGGAACTATTCACGCCGGTTAGGGTTTGGCTTGCTTCATCCCACTGCCAAACGCGCCAATATACACCATCCGGCACAGATACGGTATACTGTCCATTGGCTATAGGTATCTGTGTAGTAGAAATATACTTTTTGTTGTCTACCCACGGTAATTTTGTTTCGGTGTTTACTTCGGTTTTCTTCAAAGCATAGTAGGCATCATAGCGGCGATTGTTCAGAATGTAGTAATGAAGCGTCCAGTCTGCCGCGTCGGTGTCTGACGGATGGCGACCAACGCCACCGCCGCGAGTTGCACCGCCGCCCGGTGTCCATGTAGGGGCGGGAGCGGGAGAGGGTGACGGCGTAGGCGTCGGAGTGGTTTCGTATGTGATGTAGTAATAATTGTTAGTTACGGAATCGTAGGTGTAATATTGCTTGGTTTCGTTATTGTAGATGATGGGGTTGTTGCTGATATTGGTGACAGTTTCGTTTTTCTCGTTGATGGTGGTGTATTGAGGGTAGATGTAAGTAAGGTTGGTGCTGTTGTCGGTGTAGATGTTACCGTTCCATGTGTTTTTGTTAATAGTAAGGTTTGTATTATAGGAAATATTGTTGAATTGCGGTGGTTTGTACTGAATAACAGGAAGCGCCGAATAGGTAGCTGAAAAATATGTCTGATTTGAGAAATATCCAAATTCATCAAAGAAAAATAACGTTTCGCTTCCCATATAATACTCTGTATTTAATGCACGCGAATTGGAAAATGTTTTTTTTGTTGTAGTCGTTTTTCCACTAAGAACAGAGTTAAAAGTGTATTGCCCAAACGACAAAAAGCGAACATACGAGTAAGCCGGAACATTCACTTTCCAATAAAAATAAAAATGATTGTCATAGTATCCATTTGTAAAACCAGAAGAACTGTTTGAGTATGCGGCAAGAAAAGGAAGCGGCGAACAAGTAAAAGAAGCATTGAGTTTATTTGTAATGGTTTTAGTATAATGTTCACAGCCTGCATAATAACCACCATAACCGGGAGCGATATACGAATAATCATGTTCAGGGGTAACGTATACCCAACCATCTACAAATTTACCGTTAGAATCAACTTGCGGTGTAGATGTACCGTCACCTGTATCACAGTAACCCGGGAGGTCTTTGCGGCCAACGCCGGAGGGGGCTTTTTCGGCGGGAATCAGCTTACCGTTATTGAACGAAAAGTTAATAATTGCAGAAGAATCGGCGGCATCAAGAATCTGTTGGTCGCCCACAGAAAACAGGCTCAACGAACCGAGTTTATTAACCCAAGCCCATTTACCGCACTTATCGCATTTATAAAAATCGTCATGTGCGGTAAGAAGTCTACGCTCCTGTTTTGTAACAGAGCCACCACAGGCAGGGCAAACAATGGTATCATCAGCGAAAGCCGCAAAAGGCATCATTGACAAAACCAAAAATACAGTTAAAATTATAGATACAAGACGCTTTTTCATAGACACCACCGAAAGGAGAAATTTAGGATGACGGAACAAAACAGAGAACGGCTAAAAATTGTAATATGGGTAGTTATGGGGATGTTGGGAACGATAATTTTCTGGCCTGTTGGACTTGTCGCCAACATAAGCCTAATCGCATGGTTGCTGTTTAAGATTTTCCACTAAGCCCGCCGCCGATGGCGGCTTTTTTAGTTTTGCGGAATGTAGAACGCTTGCGCGTACAGTTGCGAAAGCCTACCGCAAGCAATGCGGGAGCAGAAGCGGCGGACGGCAATAAGGCGGTAGTTTTTATTCATCGGTGTAATCCTCGCTTTCACCAAAACTTTCCAACTTACCCCAAATATATCCAGCGGCAAGTTGACCAAGGAACGCGCCGATAAAACTTCCAATAAAATGTAAATCAATCATATATAAAAACCTCATTCGGTTATAAACAAAGAATGGGGCAGGGCTTGCGCCCTGCCCCAATGGGCTTACATCAGCCGCGTGCAACGTTCATCAGAGAACGGAAAATGCCGATGCCAACAGGCACCAGACTTGCCGCCAGACAGAACAGCAGGATGGGCTGACCGGTAATCTGGGTGATGATGTTGCCGGACAGGGTAAACACATCACTCATAGCAGTGATAACAGCGTCCACAGCAGTCTTTGCAACCTCAACACCGTCACCAGCGAGAAGAACAGTGTTCATAAAGTTGCTACTCCTTTCTTCAAAAATTATATGTAATCGCAGCTTGGGGGCTTGCGTTACAACTTGTAATCATGAGGAACAATTTCGACTTTAATCGACTTATCCTCAAAAACAGAAACAAGCAAAGAATAGTTAGGAGCGAGACGGCCAAAAAGCATATTCATATCTTGCTTCATATTGAAAAGTTGTGCAGCGGTATTGCGTTCTCCGACAAACTTTTGAACTTGAATATAGCCGTCAATCTGGTTATAGTCGATAAGTGATTTTTGCGTGATACGCATATTGCACCTCAAAAGGGTAAATCTTCTACAACTTCTTTAAAGGGGCGAACCTCGCAGATATTGTAGTATTCATGCTTTAGTCGAAAGATGCACCCTGCACAGCGCGTGTAGACCTGCGGTATATGTAGGTAATGTACGGTATCCAGCAGTTCAAAGCGGAACGGTGTAGGAATGTTCTTCTTTTTGTAGCTGTCGTACACACAATACTGTTTGCCCATCTTACAATCTAGTGTTGCGTTCGGGCAATCATTGCAGTAGTAGCAGGGGCAAGGGCGGGCGTGGGTAACGCCGTCTATAACCTCGGTCGGTTGGTGACAAGCATCAATCCATATCGGCATAATCCGCACAACCTTTCACGGTTTCCTGCCAAATATCTTTCCAGAGGTTGTAGTTTTTGCGGAACGTAGACCAACAACCATTATCGTATGCCCAGCGTGCCAACTCCTTGACGGAGTGGCACTTGGGCATATCGAACATAGTGGCAACCTGTTCTTCCTCGCTCACGCCCTCATTTTGTGCGGGCGGGTCGAAGTCGTGCAAGCCTACTATGTCGGGGTCGTACTTGTATTTATCATCTTCGTTTTCATGCCAGAGATACACATAAGATTTATAGAGATTGAAGCATCTGCGAATTGCCGTGTTGCTCACACTACAAAAGGCTTTATTTCGCAGTTCCTTCGCAACGCCGCTTGCATAGCGTTGATTTTTGAAGCGTACCACAAAATGAACGTGGGGCTTTTTGAGGTCTCCCACATTCCACGGCGGGCAATCGCCGCCGTGGTCTTTTGCGTACTCTTTCAAGTCCTCGGCATCGTAGGTATCTTTATCGTGCAAAGCCCATGCGCACGACCAGTGTTCTTTTACATAGTCGATTGCATATTGCTGGCTTTCGGGGTATAGCGTGAAAATGAATTGATAAGCTTTTGGGGAGTCTGCCACTTTAACCACCTCTGTTTTCGTTTTGGCTTGGATTTTGGCTCTCCACGGACGTAGCGCCGTGGAGAGCCAAACCAACGTTCACAGTTTGGCGGTTATGGTGGGGGTCGTGGTGGTGGCGGGTGTGTTTCCATTGGGCCGTACCTCGTTACTCCACGACCTCAAAATCTTTGAGGTGAGTAACCTTGTACAGCTCCTTGGTATCGAAGTCAATCTTGCGATTGAGAACATCTTCGGGATGGCCGCCGCACTCTGCGACAAGCTGGCCGTACATGTCGGGCGTGCAACGAACGGAAACAACTTCCATGCCGCCGATGTTCTCGCGGTTCTTCTTGATGGAGTGCAGGAGGTAGAAATCGTATTCTTTTTCCGTGCCCGCATCTTTGCCAGCGGTCGGGGTGAACGTGCCGAACTTGTGCTGAATGCCGATAACTGTGTACTTCATTTTGTAGACCTCACTTTTTTACTTTAGAGACTGCTTTTCTTATGTCTCTGTGTATTTAAATCACCTCGGTTAGGTGATGCGTTTAGTCTACAACGGAACTTATTACAAGTCGTCAAGGTAAAGGATTCTTTGTAATGTCGAGTAGTTCAAATCT
>OHAF01000824.1_pt1 | contig 32077 bp, 24 predicted proteins | sample 1577041 | NCBI WGS metagenome assembly OHAF01 (sample SAMEA3541495, study PRJEB24748) | human gut metagenome | biome: human gut; feature: human-associated habitat; material: faeces | place: China | collected 2012
GGGGATGATCCCCCTGCACCCCGCACTTTGTCAGCAACCTGAATCCGCGCTCTCCCTCCTTCATGGGAAAGCGCGGATTCTTCAACGTATCGAAAAAGTCCGGCGGCGGGCTTGCCGCCAGAAGCCGCAAACGCCTGCGCCGAGGGGTGCAAACGCCCCGCCCGCCGGGTTTATTTCTCCGTATCGTAGGCGCACTGGGCCAGCGCGGCGGTGATGGTCTTTTCGTAGGCCTCGTGGCCGTACTTGTCCACCTCGCCCTTGTCCTTGGGGCCGTGGGTGAGGCACCCCGCGCCGCCGATGCAGCCGCCCACGCAGGCCATGCCCTCGATGAAGTTCTCCTTGAGAAGGTTCTTCTGCTTCTTGAGCAGGGCCACGCGGCAGGCCTCGATGCCGTCGCAGGGGATGGGGTTGACGATGAAATCGCTGCCCTGCTCCTTGAGGGCCTGCTTCACCGCGTCGGTCAGGCCGCCGCTGCGCGCGAAGATGCGGCCAAAGTAGCTGGCATTGTCCAGCACGTCCTCGTCGAGGGCGGGCAGGTCTAGATCCTTGCTGTCAAACCACGCCTGCAGCTCCTCAAAGGTAAGCACGCAGTCGATCCACGGGCGTACCTCCTCGCGCTGGAACTCCTGCTTCTTGGCCGTGCAGGGGCCGATGAAGATGATTTTGGCGTCCGGGTCGGTGCCCTTGATGAAGCGCGCCACCTCGGCCATGGGGGAGAGGTTGTGGCTGACGAAGGGCCTGAGCGTGGGGAAGCTCTTTTCAATGTAGCTGACGAAGGCGGGGCAGCAGCTGGAGGTGAGGAAGCCCTTCTCGGCCAGCTCCCTGGCCTCGCGGTAGGAGACCATGTCCGCGCCCAGCGCCGCCTCCACGACGCTGAAGAATCCCAGCTGCTTGAGGCCCATGATTACCTGCCCCAGCTTGGCATACACGAACTGGCTGGAGATGGAGGGGGCCACGACGGCATAGACCTTGTATTTCTGGTTGTTTTCGCTGTCGCGGATGATGTGGATGGCGTCCAGCAGAAAGCTCTTGTCCTGAATGGCGCCGAAGGGGCACTGATACACGCACGCGCCGCAGGCGATGCACTTGCTGCCGTCGATATGCGCCACATGGTTTTCGCCCTGCTGGATGGCCTTGACCTTGCACGCGCGCTCGCAGGGGCGCACGTGGTTCTGGATGGCGCTGTAGGGGCAGACGGAGGCGCACTTGCCGCAGTTGACGCACTTGTCGGGGTCGATGTGGGCGTGATGGTTGTCGTCAAAGGAGATCGCGCCGCGCGGGCAGGCGCTGGAGCAGCGGTGCGCGATGCAGCCGCGGCAGTCGGGCCCCACGCGGTAGCCGCTGACGGGGCACTCGTCGCAGGCGATGCCGATGACCTCGATCACGTTGGGGTTTTTCCTGTCGCCGCCCATGGCGATCTTCACGCGCTCGGCCACGATGGCGCGTTCCTTGTAGATGCAGCAGCGCATGGTGCTCTTGGGGCCGGGGGAGATCACCTTGGGGATGTCCAGATAGCAGTCCTGGAGCGTCCCGGCGTAGTCGTGGCGCGCGACCTCCTTGAGCACCTTGTACTTGAGCTTTTGAACGTAGGTGTCAAACAGCAGCATAGACGATGATTCCTCCATCCGATTCTAGAAGTAGGAAAGGCGAACGTGTTTGCCCATTTTCCTGAGGCAGTCGGCCAGGCTGGTAATCAGCTGCTGCTTGATGCCGAAGGTGATGGGCAGGTTGGGGTTCTGGTGCGCGGGGTTGATGGCGCGGCCCACGAAGAAATTGACGTCGGTCGCGTTTTCAAACAGCTCGCGGGCAATCAGGCTCGCGCCGTCCTTCTGGGTGGCCCAGACGGAGGCCAGCTTCGCCTGATCCAGAAAGTCCTCGGCGTAGGTGAGCACCTTGGAGAGGGTAATCACGCCCTCGGTGGTCAGATCGACGCCCTTGATGCGGCTGATGGGCGGCACGTCGGGGTCGTGGTAGTCCAGCGAGGCGATAATGGGCTGGCCCAGGTAGCGGGAGACGACGTTGCTGGTGGTGCCGCCGCAGACGATCTTGGTGCCCTCTTTGGAAAAGAAGAGGTTCATCATGCGCACGTCGTCCTCCTTGTGCTCGGGCGGGCCGACCACGAGGTTCACCGGATGGCGGCTGCGCACGCGCACCACGGCCACGGTGGTATCATCGCCCGGCGAGCCGCCGTAGAGGCGGTCGCATTCGTCGATGATGAGGCCCGCGGTGAACTTGGCGCTGTTTTCGGGCAGATAGTTGGCGATGGCGTAGTCGGCGATGGAGTCGCGCGTCCAGCCGAAGTTCATCAGGTCCCCCACGCCGGCATACTCCGCGCCGTCGCTCATGGCGATGAACACATCGTCCAGCTCGATGGGGAAGGTGCTCTCCCAGATGGTCTTGCCCGACAAAACGCGCGTCACCCTGGGATAGTCGAAGAGCTCGCCCTTGCGCAGCACGATGGTGGCGGGGTTGTCAAACTGGATGATGTGCGCGGTTTTGTTGTCCAGAATCCGGATGATGGTAAAGGTGGAATAGGCCACCTTGCGCACGCTGCACACCGGCAGGGTGCTTGCGATGGTGGAGACGCACTCCTCCAACGGGATGCCGCCGGAGATCATGGTGCAGAGAATCTTGCTGGTGAGGGTGGAGAGGATGTTGGCCTTGACCCCGCTGCCCAGGCCGTCGGCCAGCACCAGCGTGAGGTCCTCGTCCCCGCCGCCGGCCAGCTCCACCTTGTCGCCGCAGAGGGTTTCCCCGTGCTTGTTCATGCTGATGGAACCGGTTTCAATCCACAGGTCATTCATGGGCCATCGCATCCTTTAGCTTGGTGAGGGCAATCTTGGTTTCGGCGGTGGTCTCGCCCAGCAGCGAGGCGATTTCCTGCACCACGCGCATCTGCTTTTCGATCACCTTGTCGGTGATTTCCACCGTCTGCCTGCGCAGCTCCGCGTCCTGGCCGCGCAGGGTTTCCTGCTCGGTCACGTCGCGCATGAGGGAGATCACGATGTGGTACTGCCGGTCGTAGAGGATGGTTTCGTCCACATAGAGCTCGTAATCGGCCAGGTAGTGCATGCGGGTGGTGGTGTGCAGGGCCGAGGTGATGATGTTCTGGTAATCTCCGGGGTTCAGGATGCGGACGATGTGCTCATGCAGGATGTCGTTTGCGTCCTTGAGCTTGAACATGCGCACCGCCGCGCGGTTGATCTGCTGCACCACCAGGTCCTCGTCCATGACGATGATGGCGTTGGGCGTGTTGTTGATGATGCTGTCGGAAAAGCTCTCGGCCTTTTCCTTGAGGAAGGGCAGGCACATCTCGATCTTGGCCTTGCCCTCCAGGATGGCGATGGCCTTGTCGCGGCAGGTGGGGTAGCCGCAGCTGCCGCAGTTGAGCTCCTTTTCGGGGCTGGTCTTGCCCATCTTGTAGAGCATGTCGTTGATGGCCTCGGACCCGAACTTGACCTTCTTGCCGCCCAGGAAGGGATAGTTGTAGCTGATGGTATCGGGGGCGGCCACGTCAAAGCGCTGGTCGCCGGCAAAGGTGTCCACGCGCAGCGCGCCCTTGAGGCGGCGCTCGGTGTGCTCGCGGATGCAGGGGCCGTTGACGCAGCTGCCCTCGCAGGCGCTCATCTCGATAAAGACGTTGCCGAACTGGCTGTTTTCCAGCTCGTCAAACACGGCGCGACAGTTGTCCACGCCGTCGATGGCGATGCGGCGGTATCCCTCCACCTTGTCGGTGGCCTTGAGCACGCCGCCGGTGGCGGGATAAAAGCGCGCGCGCTTGCCGTCGCCCGGCTCCACATGGTCGGTGGGCAGCTCGATATGCTCGGCGGCCAGCCAGTCGCGCAGCTCGTCGTAGGTGAGGGCGATATCGGTATAGGGGCTCTCGTCGGCCTCGGCCTTTTTGGCGATGCACGGGCCGATGAACACCGTAAACGCCTCCGGGTTCTGCTCCTTGATGGCCTTGCAGTGCGCCTGCATGGGGGTGAGCACCTTGGCCAGGTGGGGGAGCATGGTGGGGTAATACTTCTGGATGAGCATGTTGATGGAAGGGCAGCAGCTGGAAATGAGCACGCGCTGCTTGCCCTCGCGCATGATGCGCGCGTACTCGTCGCTGACCAGCTGCGCGCCCACGGCGGTTTCCTGCACCTCGGCAAAGCCCAGGCGCTTGAGGGCGTCCGTCATCACGTCCAGGGAGCGGATACGGAAATCCGCGATAAAGGACGGGGCCAGGCTGCACACCACATGCCTGCCCGCGGCAATGGCCTCCTTGACGCGGGGCACGTCATTGCGGACCTGCTTGGCCTTCTGGGGGCAGGCCACGAAGCAGTTGCCGCACAGGATGCACTCGTCGTGCACGATCTCGGCGGTGTTGTTGGCATAGGTGATCGCCTTGACCGAGCAGGTGCGGATGCACTTGTAGCAGTCCGCGCAGTTGTTTTCGTTGAGGTTGAGCACTTCAAGCATGGGCAGCTTCCTCCAATGCAAAGGGATCAGAACAGGCCAAGGGGGCTGGCGTGAAATAGCGCGTCAGCCCCGTATGGATCTCACGGTTATTTGAGTCGGGGGAGGACCTCGTTTTCAAAGAAGGCTTTGGTGTCCTCGGGCCTCAGGGAGAAGGGCTCGTCGTCCACGGTGACGCACACGCCGTTCTGGCAGTTGCCCATGCAGAACTTGCCGGCCAGCTCAATCTTGTCCTTGAGGCCGCCTTCCGCCACCAGACGCTGAAGCTCCTCCACGATCTGGCGCGAGCCCTTGAGGTGGCAGCTGGAACCGATACAGATGGTGATCTTCATAACAGGTTTGCTCCTTTGCTGGGTTTTGATCGCTGTATCCTCACGCCCCACAGCCGGGACGCGAAACGCTTATTCGTAGTCCACCACATTGACCCAGTGCAGGAGGAACTCGCGCTCCTCCGCGCGGCCCTTCACGCTCTGGCTGGCGGCCACGATGGGAATCCACTTCTGCACATACTGCCGGGCGGTATCGCTCTTTTTGCAGAACAGGTGGAGGTAGCTTTCCGCCCCGTCGATGTCGCCCGCGAGCCAGAACAGCAGGTACGTGCGGGCCGCGTCGGCGCTGGCGTTGCCCTGCGTGGCGTGGGACCAGTCCAGGATGAAGGCCTCGCCGTCGTCGCGCAGGATGATGTTCTTGGGATCAAAGTCGCCGTGGCAGAGCTTCTTGTGGTTGGGCATGCCCTGCAATCGCGCGTGCAGCTCGTAGCGGGTGGTGGCGTCCAGACCGGTTTCGTCGATCTTGCGGTTCATCTTGTCCTTGAGCTTGCCCAGCAGCGGGCAGGTCTGCGCGTGCATTTTCAGCTGCAGATCCACGAACAGATCCATATATTCGTCACGCCGGTCGGGGTTTTCCTCCATGAGCCGGGCGAGGGTTTTGCCGGGGATGAAATCGCTGACGATGGCCCACTTGCCCCCCACCGTGCACACCTCGTGCAGGCGGGGGATGTTGAGGGCGGTTTCCTCCACGCGGGCCTGGTTGAGCGCCTCGTTGAGGACGTCGGCCTTGCTGTAGTCGCTGTCAAATACCTTGATGGCCAGATGGCCGTCGCGGTAAACGGTCTTGTTGGTGCGGACCGCAATCACCTTGTCCAGTTTCATGATAGCCGCCCTCCTTACTTGTTGGCCTTGGCGCCGTAGTAGGCGCGCAGGTACATCTGCTTGATTTCCTTCATCAGCGGGTAACGCGGGTTGGCACCGGTGCACTGGTCGTCGAACGCCTGCTCCACCATCTCATCCAGACGATTCAGGAAGTCGTTTTCATCAATGCCATAGTCGCGGATGGTGGGCTTGATGCCGATTTTTTCCTTCAAATCATCAATGGCGCGGATGAGGTTTTCCAGCTTCTCGCCGTCATCCTTGCCGCCCAGGCCCAGCGCGTCGGCGACCATCGCGTAGCGCGACAGCGTGTGCGGATGGTCGTACTGCGGGAAGGTGCCCATCTTGGTGGGAACCTCGGCGGCGTTGAAGCGGATGACCTCGTCGATCATGAGCGCGTTGGCCACGCCGTGGGGCAGGTGGTGGAAGGCGCCCAGCTTGTGCGCCATGGAGTGGCACACGCCCAGGAAGGCGTTGGCAAACGCCATGCCGGCCATGGTGGCGGCGTTGGCCATCTTTTCGCGGGCCTCGGCGTCGTTGGGGCCGTCCGTGTAGGCGCGGGGCAGATACTCGAAAATCATCTTCAGGCTCTGCAGGGCCAGGCCGTCGGTGTAGTCGGTGGCCATCATGCTGGCGATGGCCTCCAGGTCGTGCGTCACGGCGTCGATGCCGCTGGCGCTGGTCAGCCCCCTGGGCGCGTTCATCATCATGTCCGCGTCCACGATGGCCATCTTGGGCATGAGCTCATAGTCGGCCAGCGGGTACTTGACGCCGGTGTCCTGATCGGTGATGACCGCAAAGGGCGTGACCTCGCTGCCGGTGCCGGCGGTGGTGGGGATGGCGATGAAGTACGCCTTTTCGCCCATGCGGGGGAAGGTGTAGGTGCGCTTGCGGATGTCGCAGAAGCGCATGGCCATGTCCAGGAAGTCCGCGTCCGGATGCTCGTAGAGCACCCACATGATCTTGGCCGCGTCCATGGCGCTGCCGCCGCCGATGGCGATGATGCAGTCGGGCTGGAAGGCGGTCATGGCGGCCGCGCCCTCCTTGGCGGAGGCCAGGCTGGGGTCGGGCGCCACGTCAAAGAAGGTGGTGTGGGTGATGCCCATCTCGTCCAGGCGGTCGGTCACGGCCTTGGTGTAGCCGTTGTGATAGAGGAAGCTGTCGGTGACGATAAAGACCTTCTTCTTGCCCAGCACCTCTTTCAGCTCGCGCAGGGCCACGGGCAGGCAGCCCTTTTTGATGTACACCTTTTCAGGCGCGCGGAACCACAGCATGTTCTCTCTCCTCTCGGCGACGGTCTTGATGTTGAGCAGGTGCTTCACGCCAACGTTCTCGCTGACGGAGTTGCCGCCCCAGGAGCCGCAGCCCAGCGTAAGGGAGGGAGCGAGCTTGAAGTTGTAGAGATCGCCGATGCCGCCCTGGGAGGAGGGGGTGTTGACCACGATGCGGCAGGTTTCCATCTTCTCGGCGAAGCGCATGAGCTTTTCGCGCTGGGTGTTGGGGTTGAGGTAGACGCTGGCGGTATGGCCGTGGCCGCCGTCCTCGATGAGGCGTTCCGCCTTGGCCATGGCGTCGTCAAAGTCCTTTGCGCGGTACATGGCCAGCACGGGGGAGAGCTTTTCGTGGGCAAACTCCTCGCTGAGATCGACGCTCTCGACCTCGCCGATGAGCACCTTGTAGTGCTCGTCGATGTCCAGACCGGCGAGCCTGGCGATCTTCTGCGCGGGCTGGCCGACGATCTTGGCGTTGAGGGAGCCGTTGATGATGATGGTCTTGCGGACCTTGTCCAGCTCCTCGCCCTGAAGGAAATAGCACCCGCGGGCGGCGAACTCGGCGCGCACTTTGCCATAGATGCTCTCGGGCACGATCACGCTCTGCTCGGAGGCGCAGATCATGCCGTTGTCAAAGGTCTTGGAATGGATGATGGAGTTGACCGCGAGCAGAATGTCCGCGCTCTCGTCGATGACGGCGGGCACGTTGCCCGCGCCCACGCCCAGCGCGGGCTTGCCGCTGGAGTAGGCCGAGCGCACCATGCCCGGGCCGCCCGTGGCCAAAGTGCAGTCGCACTCGCACATGATGAGGTTGGTCATCTCCAGGCTGGGCACGTCGATCCAGGAGATGATGTGCTCCGGCGCGCCGGCCGCCACCGCGGCCTCCAGCACGATGCGCGCGGCCTCGACCGTGCACTTCCTGGCGCGCGGGTGGGGGGAGATGATGATGCCGTTGCGGGTTTTCAGGCAGGCCAGCGTCTTGAAAATGGCCGTGGAGGTGGGGTTGGTGGTGGGAATCACGGCCGCGATCACGCCCAGAGGCTCGGCCAGGCGGGTGATGCCGTAGGCCTTGTCCTCCTCGATCACGCCGCAGGTCTTGACGTCGCGGTAGGCATTGTATATATATTCGGAAGCAAAGTGGTTTTTGATGACCTTGTCCTCCACCACGCCCATGCCCGTCTCCTCGACGGCCATCTTGGCCAGCGGCAGGCGCATCTTGCCCGCGGCCATGGCTGCGGCGAAGAAAATGCGGTCGACCTGTTCCTGCGTAAACTCGGCATACGTTTTCTGCGCGGCCCGCACCAGGGCAAGCTCTTCCTCCAGGCGTTCCACACGGTCCACAGGTTTGCGTGCATCAGTCATGCTGACCCAGCTCCTTTCTGATTTCGTTAAAAGTTTAACATAGTTTCGGGGAGCTGTAAATGCCAATGTTTATATACCATTATATGATTTTGAATATAATTGTCAACGTATCGGCGATGGGCGGGACAGATGGCTTTCTTCCTTATTATATGGGAGATACGGGATCGGCGAGGCAGGGGGAGCCGGAGGTTTTTTTCGTGTTCAAAAAACCTTTCGCCCTTCGGCTGCGTCTGATTTCAGGGGGGCTGGAAGCGTCGTCCAGGGGTTTTTTTCTCAAAACTGGGAAGAATCCGGATGCGCCAATCGTTCTTCATATGGAAAGATGTGCCGGAATACGGCCAGGAAAAAAGGCCGGAGAAAGCGGGGGAAGCGGAGATAAAAAAAGTCCAAATCTTTACGAATCTGTATCAGAAATTTGAAGATTTTGAGGCGAAACCCTTTACAAAAGTTATCAAAATCTGTATAATGCCAGAAGGAAGCACTGTATGGGCAAGCCATATCCATATGGCGCGCCGTCTTACATACACTGTGTAACGGAGGGATAGCAAGATGAAACGCTTCTTATGCGTCCTGCTGGTCGCCCTGGCGCTGGTGGGACTGATGACCACGGTTGCCTCTGCGGAGGAATACGCGACCGTCGTCAGCGACAACGGCTATGGCGTACGTATGCGCGAAGGCCCCGGCAAGGTATATCGCGTGATCACCAAATATGACGTGGGCACCACGGTCATCGTGCAGCAGCGCGGCACCGAATGGTCGCAGATTCGCGTGGGCGAAACCGTGGGCTGGATGATGAACGAGTTCCTGCGCTTCGGCACCACCGGCACCGGCACCGGTACCGGCGGTGAGAGCGGCGGCGTAGGCACCGGCACCGTCGTCAGCGACAACGGCCTGCGCGTGTGGCTGCGTACCACGCCGAACGGAAAGCGCATTCAGCTGTACCGTCCGGGTACGGCGGTGACCATTCTGTCCTATGGCGATGAGTGGCACTATATTTCCATCGGCGGCGTGCGCGGCTATATGATGAGCCGTTATATCTCCGTTACGCCCGCTCCGGCCCCGTCCTCCAAGATGGTGGAGGCCGTGAGCGTCAACTATCCGTCGCCCGTGGTGGACGACGTGCTTCAGGCGTCCGTCACTCCGTCGGACGCGACCGTCACCTACAGCTGGAAGGTTGGCGGCGTGGAGCAGAGCAACAGCGCCACTTTGCGCGTGCTCAACGACTACATCGGCAAGCCCATCACCCTGACGGTCACGGGCACCGGCGTATACTACGGCTCCAGGCAGTACACCACCGACCCGGTGGTTTCCAGCCGCCAGGTGACCGAGGTATCGCTCAACCGGTCGCAGCCCTTCGTGGGGGATACCCTGTCCGCCGTGCTCAAGCCCTCCTCGGCCACGGTCAGCTACAGCTGGCGCGTGGGCGGCATTGAGGTGAGCACCGAGGCGACCTATACCGTGCAGCAGAGCGACATCGGCAAGCTGATTCAGCTCAAGGTCAACGGCATTGACTCCTTCAGCGGCGTGGCCATCTGCTCGGCCTCCGGCGAGGTGCGCAGCAGCACGGAAGTGTTCTCCGTCGATCTGAGCATCAAGAACCGCCCCGTCATGGTGGGCGAGGTGCTCAGCTCCGTCGTGACCCCCTCCAGCGCGTCCGTCAACTGCGTGTGGATGGCCGATGGCGACGTGGTGGCTACCACCGCCAGCTACAAGGTCACCGCCAACGACCTGGGCAAGAAGATCAGCCTGCGGGTGGAGGGCATCGCGCCCTACACGGGCAGCGCCACCGCTTCCGCCTATGGTCTGGTGCAGAGCGCCAATATTACCGCCGCCGCGCTGAGCAACTACACCCTCACCGCGGGCAACGGCTGCTCCGCCGTGATCACCCCCGCCACCGCCACCGCCACCTATGAGTGGATCATGGTCAACGCCACCACCGGGGCGGAGAGCGTGTTTGCGACCGGGTCCTATATCACCGTGCCCGAAACGGCCATCGGCCACCGCATCAAGGTGCGCGTGCGCGGCGCGGGCATCTACGGGGTCAGCACCTTTAACGCGGAAAGCGGCGTGGACTATATCGACAGCCCGCTGAGCAACCCCATCGTCAGCAACAAGATCGTCACCGCCGTGGCGCTCAACAACACCAGCCCCGTGGTCGGGGAAACCATCACCGTCGATCTCACCCCCGACGCGCTGGACCCCCTGCGCGCCAGCGGCCAGATCTCCTATATCTGGACGGTCGGCACCTCCGTGCACACCGACACCACCGGCACCTATACCGTCCTTGGCACCGATGTGGGCAAGACCATCAGCGTCAAGGCCATCACCGCCTATCCCAACGCGGGTGAGGCCATCAGCGCCGCCACCAACCCCGTGCGCGCCAACGGCACGGTTGCGGGCGTGAGCATCATCAACCAGCGCACCAACGCCAATGCCGCGCAGACCGCGCCCGAGGTGGGCGATACGCTGGTCGCTTCGGTCAATCCGTGGACCGCGGCCTCCGTATCCGGCTGGATCAACTACAGCTGGTGGGTGGATGGCGCGCAGGTGGGCAACGCCTCCACGCTGACCATCGACCCCGCCTGGAACGGCAAGCAGATCACGCTGATTGCCGACGTGGCGGCCGGCTGCCCGTACTATAACGGCTCCAAGCAGCCCACCGAGGCGCCCAACCGCCATTCCGCCGTCACCGCGCCAGTGGTGCAGTACGCGGCGGTGAATGCCAGCATCTACATCACGCCGCCCAAGGCGGGCGAGACGCCGCAGGCGTCCGTGTCCGGCTCCGGCGTGGTCAACAACCAGACCGTCGAGGTCTGCAACGGCAGCATCACCTGGATCGACAAGAGCACCGGCGCGCTGGCCGTGATGGACTCCAAGGGCCATTTCAAGCCCCAGACCACCTACATCGCGCGTCTCACGCTCAACGCCAACCATGGCCTGAGCTGGAACAACGCCGTCGTAACGGTCAACGGCACGGCGGCCAAGCAGCTTTCCAAGGCGGGCAACGTCTTTGACTTCGAGTTTACCCCCACTGACGAGCTGCCCATCACCGAGTTCTATATCTCCGGCGTGCCGCGCCCCGTGCCGGGCGGCGTCCCCTCCGTGGGCAGCTACACGACGGACCAGTACACCGCGACCATTGACTGGAGCCAGTGCCTGGACGCCAATACGGGTACCTTCAAGAACGCGTCCAGCTACACCGTGCCCATCACCATCAAGGCCAATCCCGGCTATACCGACAACGGCATCGCGGCCAACGTGTTCAAGGTGAGCACCGCCGACGCGACCACCTCCACGGCGGGCGCCGGGGCCGGCATCACGGTGACGGCCACCTTCAACGTGGACCATGCCGTGACCGTGACCGCCGAGCGCACCACCGTCAACATCGACGGCGTGAACGTGGCCGTGGTCCAGTGCTTCGCCAACGTCAGCAACATGGTCGAGCAGCCCGCTTTCAAGTGGAGCGTGCAGTACAAGCAGTCCAACAGCACTTGGATTCACGAGGATACCGGCGTGCTCAACATCGGTCCCGACGAGATCCTCGACAAGGACATCGTGGTCTGGGCCACCTGCACGGTTGACGGCAAGGCGTACCAGGGCTCCCTGGCGCTGCACCTGGTCAGCGGCACGCAGGAGGACACCTCCATCAAGGCCGTCTTTAACGGCGGTCAGCCCACCAGCGTGCTGGCCGGAACCAAGGCCCAGTACAGCGCCTACGCCACCAACTCCGTGATCGGTGTGGAATGGGCGATTGAGGGCAACAACAGCGCCGATACCAAGATTGAAAAGATCAACGAAACCACCGCTCAGCTGACGGTGGCCGCGGATGAAACCGCGCCCTCCATCAACGTGGTGGTCTGGCCCAAGCAGGCCCCCGGCGAGCGTGTCAAGACCAATGTGCAGATCATCCGCACCTACACCGTCACCTACACGGACGGCCAGGGCGGCACCCTGTTTGCCGATGTGGTCTACCGCAACCTGCAGCTTGATGCGACGACCCCGAAGTACAACGACGCGAACAAGCCCACCGTACCCGGCTGGGAGTTTGCCGGCTGGAGCCCCGCTTACGCCGAGAAGGTGACGGGCAATGTCACCTATGTGGCCCAGTGGAAGACCAGCCCCATTACCCCCAGTCTGCTGGATCTGTTGCCCGCTGACACCACCTTCACCGTCACCTACACCGACGGCGTGGAGGATGCGGTGATCTTCAACGATCAGGTCACCTCCGGGCTGCTGGCCGGAGATGCGACCCCCGCCGCGCCCCAGCCCACCCGCGAGGGCTACCGCTTCGACGGCTGGGAGCCCGCCGTGACCGAGACGGTGACGGCCGACACCACCTATACCGCCAAGTGGACGAAGCTCTACACCATCGTGTTCCTGGACGGCACCGAGGAAAACAACGTCGTGCTCAGCCAGCAGGTGGCCGAGGGTGAAAACACCCCGCTGCCCGCCAACCCGACCCGCGAGGGTTACGACTTTGACGCCTGGATTGACCAGAACGGCAACGGCTGGGGCGACAGCGCCTCCAAGCCCGTGACCGGCGACGCGACCTACACCGCCACCTGGCGTGCGCATGACGCCGTGGACGGCACCGCCGATACGCTGGAGAGCGGCGAGAATACCGGCGTGCGCGTGGTCGTGACCAACGGCGTGGACGGTGGCGTGATCGGCGAATCGACTTCGCAGACCATCATGGACGCCTATGCGTATGTCCAGTCGCTTGCGGCTCCCACGCATCCGAGCGATCCGGCCATGACCTTTGCCGGCTGGAGCGATTTCCATTATGATGACGTGAACGGCGTGGTCACCTTCGAGGCCACCTGGAAGCCGGCCGAGGAGGAGCAGCCCGCCGACGCGACCACCGAGCAGCCTGCCGACACAACCACCGAGCAGCCTGCCGACACGACCACGGAGCAGCCTGCCGATACGACCGCCGAGCAGCCTGCCGATACGGTCGACGGCCAGCCCGCTGTGCCGGTCGACGAGCAGCCCGATGTCCCCGTGCTCTATACCATCACCTACACCGACGGCCAGGGCGGTGAGCTGAGCAGCTATCAGCTGGAGGAAGGCTCGCCCATGCCCGGATGCGCCGCTCCCCAGCGCGAGCTGTTCGTGTTCACGGGCTGGGAGCCCGCCGTGGCCGAGACCGTGACCGCCGATGTGACCTATGAAGCCCGGTGGGCGGATGACTGGAATGCCAACGGCATCCCCGACGCAGAGGATGCGCGCTATACCGTCACCTATCAGGATGGAGACACCGTCCTGAAGCAGGATACGGTGCTCACCGGCATGAACACGCCCGGTTGCGCCGCGCCTGAAGCGGAGGGCATGGTCTTTGAGGGCTGGTCCCCTGCCGTGGCCGGCACCGTGACCGCCGACGCCACCTATGTGGCCCAGTGGAGCGAAGCCGAGGAAGAGACGCCCGAAGCGCAGAAGAGCGAGTCCCAGAGCGAAGAGGGGACCGAAGCCGCCGTGCAGGGCGAGGACGGCGAGACGATTGAGGAGCCTGACGACGAAACTCTTGAGAAGGAATATGAGGAGCTGGCTCAATCCAGCAACATCCATATCTCCTTTGAGAAGGGCGCGTCCCGGATTGGCCGCGGCAAGTCCTCCACCTACGCGGTGAAGGTAAGCGGCGTGCCGGAGGGCGTGCAGGCCTCCATCAGCTGGCGCCTGAGCGGCACCGACCTGACCGCCACCAGCGGCAAGGCCAGCGGCGACGGCTTCCGCGTCTCCGTCGGCGAGGACGAGACCGCCGAAACCCTGCGGGTGGTCGTCACCGTCAAGGTGGGCGACATCACCATCAGCAGAGGCAAGCGTGTGAGCATCGTCGATCCCACCGCTCAGACGGAGGAAGAGAAGGAAGAAGCGGCAAAGCCCGCCGAAAAGCCGGCGGATGAGACTGCGGACGATGCGGACGCTTCCAAGGAAGAGGCCTCCGACGCCTCCAAGGAGGAGGCTGCCCAGCCCGCCAATCCTTCCGAGATGACGGAGGAGGAAATGGCGCAGCAGGCCATGGAAGAAGGCAACTTCGATCCGGCCGCCAGCAGCTTCTGATGCATAACCAATTCTGCCCCGCGGCGAAAGCCGCGGGGCCTGTTTTTGTAGTATGGAAGAAACTGGGGATGATTGACATTCGATTTTCCCTGGTATATGATTGGAACCGCAATGACGGCAATGCCGTCCCTCAGGGCCGTTTCGCCGGGCGGTCATGAGGGGAAGGCGACCGACGGGTTGCCGCACAGCCCATGGACGCGGCGGCGATCCCCCTCGGACGGCGGCACGCCGCCCTTTGACAGGAGTGGAAGCAGATGCAGGATTACGGCCATGTGCTCTGTCTGTTCTGTAAGACGGGCAAGGAGCAGAGCGTCGCGCACAGAATCAGTGAAAACGGCGTGGGAACCGCGATTTTCCCCCAGCGCATCGCAAAGCGTTACAGCAAGGAACGCAAAGCCTATGAGGAGATCAGGACGGCCCTGCTGCCCGGCTACGTGTTCGTGTATCTGCCTGACGAGGTCCCCCCGGTGAACTGGTGGACGTATTCCGGCGTGATCCGTCCGCTTGGCTACGGGGACGGCCGGCGCGATTTTCTGGTGGGCTCGGATCTGGCCTTTGCTCAATGGGTCTGGCAAAAGGAAGGAAATATCAGCCATGTGAAGGTCGTCCAGAAGGGCGACCGAATCGAGATCGCGGACGGCCTGTTTTCCCGCATGCGCGGCACGATTACCCGCGTGGACCGCAGAAAACAGACCTGCTGTGTCGCATTGGATACGGACAGCATCATCCGGCAGGTATGGCTGCCCTATGAACTCGTTGAGCCGGTCGCTGCCCAGCCCGATGGCCCGGACCGCCCTTGAGGACAGAAACCAATCAAAAACGGCTTTCCTCCGGTTTTTCATGGAGGAAAGCCGTTTTTCTGTTACTTGCCCCAATCAACGCTGTTTTCGCCCGGCCGCACGGACCAGTAGACCACGTTGGGCTGCATCTTGAGGCCGTAGGCGCAGGCCAGCTCGTCCACCGTGACGAACATGAAACCGCGCTCCAGCAGGTACTCGCCCCACAGGGGTACGGATTCATGCAGATACTCGCCCGTATCGTGACAGAGGATGATGTCGCCCTCGGTCACCTTGTCGCGGAAGGTATAGAAGATGCGCTCGGGGCTCTTGCCGGTATAGTCGTAGGTGTCCACGCTCCACTGGATGATGGGCATGGGCATCCCGGACTCCACCCAGCTGGGGTAGGTGCCGCCCGGCGCGCGGAACAGCGACGCCTCTTCGCCCACCAGCGGCAGTGTCCATTCGGCGCTGAGGGCCAGCTCCCTGAGGCGGCTCTCGTCCGATTTGAAGGACCCGCCGCCCCAGTGGTGGAAGGTATGGGTGCCGAAGATGTGATTCTGGTCGTACTGCTTCTGCAGGACGTAGCCGTAGCGCTCCAGCTGCTTGCCCACGGTGAAGTAGGTGCCGCGCGCGCCGATTTTGCGCAGCGCGTCCAGCGTGTAGGTGGAGGGATAGTCCTTGGGCCCGTCGTCGAAGGTGACGGCCACCATCTTCCACCGGCTGTTGTCGGTGGCGGCCAGGCCCGTCTCCGTCATCAGAGCGCGCAGGTCAGGATAGAAAAAGCGCGCGTGCGTCAAAGTGACCTTGCCGGGGACGATATCCCCGGCGGCGTAGTGCAGCGTCAGCTCCATGCCGCTCAGGGTGAAATCCGCCGACGCGAGAGCCTCGGGCGCGCACAGGCGGTCGATGGCGGCGCTGTCGCGGCTTTCGCCGGGGAAGATGTCCCCAAGGTGCGCCCTCACGCCCTCGGAAAGCGTCTCCCAGGCGTCGTCCTCAAACAGGTCGACCAGCGTCAGGTGGCGGCCCGTCTCCAGATCCCAGGTGCGGGTGGTGAAGGCCGTGGAAAGCTGCTGCTCCTCGTAGCTCACGCGCGCGATGGTGAGCGTGCTCAGGTACTTTTCGCCCGTGCGGTAGTAGACGGTGCTGATGTTCAGCACGCTGCCGCGCTTGCCCCGCTTGCGCGGGTCGGGCTGCAGGGCGGGGCTGAACTCGCGGTCGTAGGCGTCCACGATGGCGCGCAGCTCGGCGTTCACGTCCGGGTTGGTGGTGGTCAGGTATTCCTTGTAGACGTAGGCGCTCCCCTCGTCGATCTCTCGTGCGTCCTCCTCCACGGTGACGGCGAAGATGGCCGGCATGGCGTCGTATTTTTCGGGCTCGGCGGCCGCGGAGCCAACAAGGCATACAAGCGTCAGAAACAAGGCCAGCATGCGCTTCATGCGCTTCAACCTCCTTATCGCAGCAAACGGCGCGCAGGCCCGTTTTCTGGAAGCATGCCGTTTGCTTATCCTGTATTTTACAATGATGCGCGTATAAACGCAAGCGGGCCGCACGTCCTGTCAATTCCTTAACAGATTGGATGGAAGCTCATCTTGAACCCGTCCATGAAAAAGCGCGCCCGGCTTTGAAAATGAACTTTCTTCGGTAAAACGAAAAGGATATGAGCGATAACGGCTTATTGACAAAAACAAAACAAATTTCTTGCTTTTTTCTGTAAAATCGATTATCATAATAACCAAAGATCATCGTTCCTCACAACAACCGCACAGCCCAGGAAGACGACATCAGCAGGAGGTTGCTACTTTGGACACAAACAGCAAGGTTCAATCCCTCCCGTCAGGCGATTGTTCCCGGGAGGACCAGCAGGCGCTTCTTTCGCGCATCGGCGAGCTGGCGCGCGAATACCGCGGCCGCGAAGGGTCGCTGATTCAGGTGCTGCACATGGCTCAGGGCATCTACGGCTATCTGCCGCTGGAGGTGCAGCGCGTGATCGCGGACGGCCTGGAGCTCCCCCTGGCCGAGGTTTCGGGCGTGGTGAGCTTCTATTCGTTCTTTTCCACCCAGCGCCGCGGCAGGCATACCATCCGCGTGTGCCTGGGCACGGCGTGCTACGTGCGCGGGGGCAAGCGCATCGTGGAGCGGCTCAGGGAGCTGCTCAAGGTCGAGGTGGGGGATACCACGGCGGACGGCCTGTTCACGCTGGAGGTGGCGCGCTGCATCGGCGCGTGCGGGCTGGCTCCGGCCATGTCCGTCGACGACACGGTGTATAAGCGCGTCAATCCCGACCATCTGGAGCATATTCTGGCCCAGTACGCCCCCGAAAAGGAGGGAGAAGCCGTATGACGAAAATCACCTCTCCCGAAAGGCTCCGCGAGATCAAGGCCGCCTACGAGCGCAGGCAGTCCGCCTATGAGCGGCGGGTGCTGGTGTGCGGCGGCGCGGGCTGCGTCAGCTGCCACTGTCAGGCGGTCCGGGACGCGCTGGAGGAGGCCGTGGAGGCGCTGGGCCTTGGCGGGCGCGTCAGGGTCATGGTCACGGGCTGCATCGGCATCTGCGCGGTGGGGCCGGTGATGGTGGTCGAGCCCGACGGCGTGCTCTACACCAGCCTGGACCCGGAGCGCGCGGCCCTCATCGCCCGCCGCCACCTTTTGGAAGGCGAAATCGTGGAGGAATGCACCTTCTACGATCACGATCAGAAGCGCCGCATCCCGCACCTGAGGGACATCGGGTTCTTCCGCGAGCAGGTGCGCATTGCGCTTCGCAACTGCGGGCAGATGGAATACGCCTCGCTGGAGGCCTACATCGCCCGCGACGGCTACGCCGCCCTCGCGGGGGCGCTGGCGCAAAAGCCCGCCGACGTGGTGGAGGAGATCAAGCGCAGCGGCCTGCGCGGGCGCGGCGGCGCGGGCTTCCCCACGGGCGTCAAGTGGGAGGCCGGCATGAACGCGGCGGAGGGCCGGAAATACATGGTCTGCAACGCCGACGAGGGAGACCCCGGCGCCTTCATGGACCGCTCCATTCTGGAGGGCGACCCGCACAGCCTCATCGAGGGCATGCTGCTGGGCGGCTACGCCATCGGCGCCAGCCGCGGCTACGTCTACGTGCGCGCGGAGTATCCGCTGGCCGTGGAGCGGCTGAGCAACGCTATTCATCAGGCGCGCGAGGCGGGGCTGTTGGGCGAGGGCATTCTGGGCTCGAATTTCGATTTCGATCTGGAAATCCGCATCGGCGCGGGCGCGTTCGTCTGCGGCGAGGAAACCGCGCTGATGAACTCCGTGGAGGGCCGGCGCGGCGAGCCGGACCAGAAGCCGCCCTTCCCGTTTGAGTCCGGCCTGTTCCATTGTCCCACCATCATCAACAACGTCGAAACCCTCGCCAACGTCCCCGCCATCCTCTTCCACGGCGCGGACTGGTTCCGCGGCTTCGGCACGGAGAAGAGCCCCGGCACCAAGGTCTTTGCCCTCTCCGGCAAGATCAACAACACGGGCCTTGTCGAGGTGCCCATGGGCATCCCCCTGGGTGAGATCCTCTACACCATCGGCGGAGGCATCCCCGGCGGCAAGGGCTTCAAGGCCATCCAGTCCGGCGGCCCCAGCGGCGGGTGCCTCACCCGCGCGCACCTCAACACCCCCGTCGACTACGAGAGCCTGGCCAAACTCGGTGCGATCATGGGGTCGGGCGGCCTCATCGTCATGGACGAGGATACCTGCATGGTCGATACCGCCCGCTACTTCATGGACTTCATCCGGGATGAGAGCTGCGGCAAATGCCTGGCCTGCCGCGTGGGTACCAAGCGCATGCTGGAGATTCTGGAGCGCATCACCCAGGGCGAGGGCGTGCCCGAAGATCTGGACATGCTGGAGGAGCTGGCCGCCACCCTGCAGGATACCGCCATGTGCGGCCTGGGCCAGACCGCGCCCAACCCCATCCTTTCCACCCTCCAGTACTTCCGCGACGAGTACGAAACCCACATCTACGACCGTCACTGCGACGCGGGCGTGTGCGCCAACCTCTACATCTCGCCCTGCCGCAACGCCTGCCCCGCCTCGGTGGACGTGCCCGGCTACATGAACCTCGTGGCCGCGGGGCGGCTGGTGGACGCCTATCGCCTCATCCGGCAGGAGAACCCCTTCCCCGCGGTGTGCGGCCGCATCTGCACGCATCCCTGCGAGCGGCACTGCCGCCGTTCCCAGGTGGATGAGCCGCTGGCCATCTGCTCCATCAAGCGCTTTGTGGGGGATATCGCGCTCAGCGGCGCGTTTGAGCTGCCTGGCGAAACCCCGCTTCCGCCCACGGGCAAGCGCGTGGCCGTGATCGGCGCGGGCCCCTCCGGCCTCACCTGCGCCTACTACCTGACCCAGCTGGGCCATCAGGTGGACGTCTACGAGGCCGAGCAGGTGCCCGGCGGCGTGCTCTACTGGGGCATTCCCGAATACCGCCTGCCCAACAGCGTGCTGCTCAAGGAGATTCACGCCATCGAAAAAGCGGGCGTGAAGATTCACCTGGGCGTGACCGTGGGCCGCGACCTGTCGCTGGACGAGCTGCGGGAAAGCCATCAGGCCGTCTACATCGCCAGCGGCAACCAGAAGGCGCGCAAGCTGGGCATTCCCGGCGAAAGCCTGCCGCAGGTGGAGAGCGGGCTGAGCTTCCTGCGCCGCATCGGGCTGAATCGGGACCGCTTCGTGCCGCGGCGGCTGGTGATCGTGGGCGGCGGCTCGACCGCCTTTGACTGCGCGCGCACCGCAAGGCGGCTTGGCGCGGAGGAGGTCACCATCGTCTACCGCCGCACGGCGGCCGAAATGCCCGCGGGCGCGGAGGAGATCGTGGAGGCGCAGGAGGAGGGCATCCGGCTGGAGACGCTCGCCTCGCCCCTGGAGATTCTGGGCGAGGGCGGCGCGGTCGTGGGCATCCGGCTGCAGCGCATGCAGCCCGGCAACTTCGGCAAGGACGGCCGCCGCTGGGTCTACCCGGTGGAAAACGGCGAATTCGTCCTGCCCTGCGACGGCGTGGTTGCGGCCATCGACCAGGAGATGGACGACTATTTCATCAACGCCGTGGAGGAGCGCGTCAAGACCTATCTGGACGTGGACCGCTTCACCGTCAAGACCCGGCGCGAGGGCGTGTTCGCCGGCGGCGACGCCAACCCCCACCGCGCCAACGTGGTCATCGAGGCCATCGCGGACGGCAAGCGCGCCGCCGTCAACATCGACCGCTACCTCGGCGGCAAGGGCGAACTGAACAAGGGCGCGCCCATCGACATCCCCACCATCCCCGACGAGGTGGTGGAGGAGCACCCCCGCTTCCCGTTCCATACGCTCGCGCCCGAAAAGCGCTGCGACAACTTTGACGAGGTGGTCTGCGGCTATCACCGGCTGGACGCCATGGCCGAATCGCTGCGCTGCCTGCACTGCGACAGGAGGTAAGGGCACATGATCCATCTGACCATCAATCAAAAGCCCGTCGCCGTCCCGGAAGGGACCACCATCCTCGAAGCGGCGCGCAGCGCCGGCATCGAGATCCCAAGCCTGTGCTATCTGAAAAACGTCCACCGGTTCGGCTCCTGCCGCATCTGCGTGGTGGAGGTGGAGGGCATGCGCACCCTTCAGGCCTCCTGCATGACCAGGGCGCGCGAGGGCATGGTGGTGCACACCCACAGCGCGCGGGTGCGCGCCCGCCGCAAGGTGCTCTACGAGCTGATGCTCTCCAGCCATTCCAAGAACTGCCTCTCCTGCGGGCGCAACCAGAGCTGCGAACTGCAGGCCCTGGGCGAGCGCCTGGGCGTGACCTCCTGCCGCCTCTCGGGCGAGCAGCCGCCGCGCCATGTGGACGTGTCGCCCGCCATCACCCGCGATACCTCCAAGTGCGTGCTGTGCCGCCGCTGCGTCACCGTGTGCCGAAGCATCCAGCAGGTGGGCGCCATCGCCGCGCAGAACCGCGGCTTTGACACCGTCATCAGCCCGGCCATGGGCCTGCCGCTCAACGCCACGGCCTGCGCCATGTGCGGCCAGTGCACGGTGGTGTGCCCCACGGGCGCGCTGGCGGAAACCGACGGACTGGAGCGCGTGTGGCAGGCGCTGTCCGACCCGCAAAAGCGCGTGGTGGTGCAGACCGCGCCCGCCGTGCGCGCGGCGCTGGGCGAGGCGTTCGGCTATCCCGTGGGTACGTGCGTCACGGGCAAGATGGCCGCCGCCCTGCAAGAGCTGGGCTTTGACGACGTGTTCGACACCAACTTCGCCGCCGACCTGACCATTCTGGAGGAGGGCACGGAGCTGCTTGGCCGCCTGGAGGCCGCGCTCACCGGCGGCGGGGCGGTGCTGCCCATGATTACCTCCTGCTCGCCGGGCTGGATCAAGCACATCGAGCATGCCTTCCCGGACGAGCTTTCCCACCTGTCCACCTGCAAGTCGCCCCACGCCATGCTGGGCGCGCTGGTCAAGAGCTACTACGCCGAAAAGCTGGGCATGGACCCGAAGGACCTCTTCGTGGTCTCGGTCATGCCCTGCACGGCCAAGAAGTACGAGATCCAGCGCCCGGAGCTTTCCAGCCTGGACGGCGTGCCGGACGTGGACGCGGTGCTGACCACGCGCGAGCTGGCCCGGATGATCAAATCCGCCGGCATCGACCTGCGCGCGCTGCCGGAGGGGACGTTCGACGCGCCGCTGGGCCTGTCCACGGGCGCGGCGGACATCTTCGGCGTGACCGGCGGCGTGATGGAGGCCGCCCTGCGCACCGTGTGCGAGCTGGTGACGGGCCGCGAGCTGCCCTTTGAAAACCTGCACGTAACCCCCATCGAGGGGCTGGAGCAGATCAAGACCGCGTCCGTGACCCTCCGGGACACGTTGCCCGCCTACCGCCATCTGGAGGGCGTGGAGGTGCGGGTGGCCGTCACCTCCGGCCTGGCGGGCGCGGACCGGCTGATGCGCGAGATCGCAAAGGGCCAGTCGCCCTACCACTTCATCGAGGTCATGGGCTGCCCGGGCGGGTGCGTCAGCGGCGGCGGCCAGCCGCGCACGGATGTGGAGAACTTCCGCGAGCTGCGCTCGCGCGCGCTCTATGCCGAGGACGAGGGCAAGCCCCTGCGCAAGAGTCACGAAAACCCCGACCTGCTCCGTCTCTACGAGACCTGGCTGGGCGAGGTGGGCGGTCCTCTGGCGCACGAGCTGCTTCATACACGCTACGTGCCAAGGGGGCTGTACAACGAACGGGTGCCATGACGGGGCAGGATGCCCCACAAGCAGGGGCCGCGCGGAGCGGCCCCGTTTCGCTCAAAACAAAGAGATCAGGCACAGGAGGGCAGACCATGACCAACGAAAGCGCAAGAATCATTTTGCTTCAGATGCTCGACGGCCTCGACCCCACCACCGGCGCGGTTCTGCCTCCGGACCACCTGCTCAACGACGCCACGGTCATCCGCGCGCTGCATACGGCCGTGCTGGCGCTGACGGACATTTCCCATCCAGTCAGGGCTCCGGTCAACCGAAACGGCCGCCTCAACGCCGGCCGGGCGTGGACGGAGATGGACCGGGACGCGCTGGCCGTTCTCAGCCGGTCGGGCGCGTCCATGGAGATGATGTGCGAAAAGCTGCAACGGCGGCGGCGCGGCGTGCAGAGGCAGCTTCGTGACATGGGGCTGCCCCTCCCCCCCGGCGAGGGAGGCTGCCAAACGCGCCGGCACGGTGTGGACGGAGGAGGACGAGGAACAGCTGCGAAAGCTGTACCGCCTGAGGCGCCCGGTCGAGGAGATGGCCCGTAAATTGCAGCGGAGCGTGCGGGCCGTCTACATTCGCATGGAGCGGCTGGGGCTGTACGGCGATGAGGCGGGATACCCAGACGGGCCGGGCCGGTAGACAGAAAGCGGGAGAATGCGCGCCCTTGTGTGACAGGGCAAAATCCGTTCCTTGCGGAAACCGCAAAGGCATTTTGCAGATCCGGCAAAATGCTGCAGGCAGTATGCCCGGGAAAACAAAAAGGAGGAAGAAGCTCTCTGTCCGATGCGGAAAGCCGCAACAATGGACAAAAATCCCGATGCTGAACCGACCCGGGTTGTGAGGCTCACGGATCCCAATTGTTCAAGCGTTTTCAGCGCCTTTGGTTCCTGCTTTTCTGGCATGCCTTTCTGGTATCCCGCGCTTTCGGGCTGGCAACCATGCGCGGATCCAGGTCATCCCTGCAAAGGCCAACCCACTTCATGTGCCTCTTGGGTGGTTCACGAATTTGCACATAATCTCTTTTCGCGGGATAGGGCGATTGGGGGAATACGTTGGCTGTTTTGACCGGGCGGATAGGTGCTCCTTAAATCCGCAAGGTTCTTTTCCTGACTCTTTTTTACATGACAAAGCGGCGGCCGTCCGTGGAGCGCAAAAACGGAGGCCGCAGAAGGGTTCGGTTTAAAAGTAGGGCTTCCTTGCCATTGAACAGGGAAAACCCATTCATACGGAAAGGCATGTGGGGGATATTCAACAGTCAGGCATTTTTTTGGCCGGCGTTGATTAGCCTTTCACGGTTGCGTAAACTCAAATAGGATTCCGGAGAGTCATCCAGGCTTCCAAAGTAATCCGGATAGGTTTTCAAAACGGTATCTTTGTCCTGCAAATTGCAGTCATGCTGGCTTTCCAGAAGCAGCATCAGCTTAACCGAGTCTCCGGACTCTATGCTTCGCAAGATGGCGGAATGCTCATTATAGATATACTCCAATCTTTGCTCAATGGACATAACCAGCATATTATAGCGCGTGTAGTGAGAGCGGGAGGCAGTAATCTGCTGCCATATGACCCCATGACCCGCTTTTTCAAACAGCTTGTAGTGAAATATGTCATTGAGCTGGATGCTTTCGCGCGTATTTTTTCTCTCCATGGCCAGCTTTTGAAGAAACATGATTTCCTGGAACTCGTCGATCACTTTCACTTTTCCGCATATGCTTAACACGATGCTTCGTTCAATCAGACTGCGCATTAAGCCCAATTCTTTTATATAATCAAGGTCAATCCGTGTCACATAGGTACCGCTCTGCGGGAAAAAGCAGACCAGCTTTTCATCTGCGAGACGAATGAGCGCCTCACGAACCGGCGTGCGGCTCACCCCCAGGCTAGCGCAGAGCTGGGATTCGCTGATTGCCTGTCCGGGTTTCAAATCCAGAAACTGAATCATATCTTTCAGCTCGGAATAAATATTTTTACTGTTTCGGGTAGTGCCGTTTCTTACAGGAGTCATGTGTGCTCACTTCCAAATTAATATATCAATATACCCTGTGGGATAAAGTCTTCATTATTATACCCCAACTCAGATTATAAAGTCAATAAAGGAATCGGGATTTCCGTCGGTTGCAGACAAATCCTTGAAAATCTTTAAGGCGGCTTTCGATTATTTGTATAAAACAATAAAAAAATCGTCAAATCGGCACAAAAGTATTGACAAGGCAAATGGCGAATGATATATATTAATATGTTAATATTGATTGGGCGGCCGTTACAACTGAACAACTGGAGGACGAAAACATGATTGCCATCGGATCAGATCATTGTGGCTATGAACTCAAAAAGAAAATTGAGGCTTACCTGGATCAGCGCAAGATCCCATACAAGGATTTTGGCTGCGACAGCGACCAGTACTGTCAATATCCTGTCTACGGTCATCGCGTTGCCCGGGCCGTGGCAAACGGCGAGTGCGACCGCGGACTGCTGTTTTGCGGCACGGGCATGGGAATGGCTATTCTTGCAAACAAGCTGCCCGGCATTCGTGCGGCCTGCTGCAGCGAACCATATACTGCACGAATGGCGAAGATGCATAATCACGCTAATATTTTAACGATGGGCGGCCTTGTGGTAGGGATTGAAATGGCAAAAATGATCCTCGACAGCTGGCTGGATAGCGAAGCAGAACCCAGACATCAGATCCGCCTTGACATGATAAAAGAAATCGAAGAAACAGGAACCCTCGTTGAAAAGCCTGATGCAAAGTGAATCGTTTGCGCTTCGATGCTATGAGAACGGCTCTCCGTTCCATAAAAAATAAGGAGGTATCTACAATGAAACTCAGGAAACTCGCAATCTTCGTTCTGGCTCTTGTTATGGCACTTCCCCTGATCGCGTCCGCTGAGACAGCCTATCCTGAGACCGTAAAGTTCGCAGCCATATATGGCTTTACTGGCAGCAATGCAACCACGGCCAATTATAATCAGGAAGCCATTGACTTCATGGTCGATTACATCAACGACAACGGCGGAATCGCCTCCATGAACGGTGCAAAGATAGAAGTGGTATACGGTGACAATACGTCGGATACAACGGTCTGCGTGACGGTTGCCGATCGCGTGTTTTCGGACGAAAGCGTCATGTTTGCTTTGGGCGCCGGCTCCAGCACCCTGCTTTTGCCCATGCTGCCCAGCGTGGAAAAATATCAGGTGCCCATTCTCACAAACAACACCGCGGATTCCATCACCGAGCAGGGCTATAGGTATGTGTTCCGCTGCAATATCAAGGGCTCCCAGGAAGCCGGTTAAGCATCTTGATTGCCCTGGTAGGCGCAACGATTATTGGAAAAGTTTCCTTTCGGTATCGTGGACCGTTCTTCTCGATTACCACGATAGCCTTCGGAGAAATCATGCGCGTGGCATTGCTGTATTTTAATCAGTTTACGGGCGGATTGGCAGGAAAAACCATTCCTTATACCGGTGAAGATTACCTGAACCTGCAGTTTTTCACCAATAAACCCTTCTACTATCTTTCCCTTGCCTGCCTTGTTGGAATCGTGCTGTTTTCCTATCACTTCAGACGATCGAAAATGGGATATTATCTGCGGGCGATCAAGGATGATGAAGACGCCGCCATTTCAGTAGGAATACGCACGGATCGCGTTAAGCTTCGGGCTTTCCAACTCAGCGCGATGTTTACCGCAGCAGTAGGGGTATTCTATGTATTTTATCTTACCTATGCGCAGCCTGACAGCATTTGTTCCAACGACTTCGCCGTAAAGATTGGAGCGACGGCCATTGTCGGCGGCGTGGGGACGGTGCTTGGACCGGTAGCAGGCGCTTTTCTGCTTATCATCCTGATTGAATTGGGCGCAAACATCATGGGCGCTATTGGCGGAGCGAACATCATCTATGGTATCGCACTGGTGCTTATCATCATTTTGGAGCCCAAAGGCGTGCTGCATATGCTGGAGAAGATGACGCAGCGAATTGGCAAGATGCTGAAACAAAGATCAAGTCAGAAATAAGGGGGGATTGGGGAGCATGAGCGCACTGCTGGAAGTGAAACATGCGGATATTTCCTTTGGTGGCATTCACGCCGTGAAAGATTTAAGCTTTATCGTTCATGCGGGTGAAATTGTCGGCTTAATAGGTCCGAACGGCTCGGGAAAATCGACCTGCGTCAATCTTATCAGCGGGACCTATCAGCTGGATGCCGGCGAGATATGGTTTGACGGAAAGCAGATTCCCAAAAAAATGAAGGCCGCGGATCGTGTGCCGCTGGGGATTGGACGTACCTTTCAGACGCCCAAACCATTTGGCAACATGACGGTTTATGACAATATATTAACCTGCGCATTGCGCACTCGTTCTTTCAAGGAAGCGCACGAAAAAACACGCGAAATTCTGGCGCTGTCCGGACTGGATGAATACGAAGAAATGATCAGCGAGAAACTGCCCATCGAAAAGCGAAAACTGCTGGACATGGCACGCATTTTGACCAATAATCCCAAGCTCATCATGATGGATGAAGTAATGGCCGGCCTCAATCCAATCGAAATGGAAGAGAGCATACGTTTTGTAAAGAAAGTCAATCAGATGGGGATCGCTATTCTGTTTATTGAGCATGTGATGAAGGCCGTGGTCAATGTCTGCACGCGCGCTATTGTCATCAATGAAGGCAGCTTCCTCAGCGAGGGTGTGCCACAGGAGGTTCTCAAAGAGCCGGCGGTGATTGCCGCCTATATTGGAGGAAAGCATCATGCCGAAACTTGACATACAACATATTCGTGCCGGCTATGGCGATTTGAAGGTGCTCTTTGATGTTTCGCTGCATGTGGATGAAGGAGAAATCGTATCGCTGGTTGGCTCCAACGGGGCCGGCAAAACAACGTTGCTGCGCATCATATCGGGATTTGAACCCGTGACGTCGGGAAGCATGCGCTTTGGCGACCGTGATCTGATCAGCTGCCAGCCCTATGAACGGGCTGCGCTGGGAATTTCCCACATACCGCAGGGACGCGGTACCCTTACAAAGTTTACGGTGCAGGAAAATCTTATTATGGGCGCTTATGAGAAAAAGGCCCGCGAACATCTGAAAGATCGTCTGGACGAGGCTTTTGCCATGTTTCCCAAGCTGCGAGAGCGGAGAAAGCAGATTGCAGGCTCTCTTTCAGGGGGCGAACAGCAAATGCTTGCCATTGCACGCGCGTTGATGATGAACCCCAAACTGATCATCATGGACGAACCGTCATTGGGCCTTGCGCCGATTATTGTAGAAGAAGTTTTTGAGATTATCCGCACCGTTGCCAGCAACCACAGCATTGCCATTCTGATTGTAGAACAGAATCTGGTGCAGGCGTTGTCTGTGGCTCACCGGGGATATGTTCTGGAAAACGGACGAATTGCCATGGAGGGAAAAGCGCAGGACCTTCTGCATGACCCGGATATCAATGCGAAGTATTTGGGCATCTGAGGATAAAGGAGACGGAAAAAATGAAAATCGGGCTGCATATGGGCTATTGGTGGGGCACTGACATTGGCAGTGATATCAAGGCAATCATTGCGTATACCGCTCAGACAGGGGTGGATTATCTGGAGATAAATCCCCGATATTTCCTGCACGCGACCTCCCAGGAACGCAAGGATATGCGAAGCTATGCCCAGGATCTGGGCCTGGGGATTCTGATTAACGGCGGCGCGGGAGAGGAGGCCGATCTGGCTTCGGACAGCCTGGCATCGCGCAAGGCCGGGGTGGCCTTTTGGCACAAGATGCTTAAGGCGGCTCAAGACCTTGCAGCTCCCGTATGGAGCGGCGTTATATACTCAACCTGGCTGCGGCATCCTGTCGGGCCGTATCCGCAGAGTGCGGAGGAGCGGCAGCGTGCAAGGGAATACTGCATTGCAAGCCTGCGGGAGCTGGGCCATATCCTTGACGATTATGATATCGTTATCGGCCTGGAAGTTGTAAACCGATATGAACAGTTTCTTATCAACACGGCTCAGGAAGGCGTCTGTATCGCGGAAGCTGCTGGCAACGATAAAATTCAGTTGCTTCTGGATACCTTTCATATGAATATTGAAGAGGATAACATGGCCGACGCCATACGTTATGCAGCCGACCACCATCGCCTTGCGCATCTTCACGCCGGGGAATCCAACCGCCGCGTCCCTTGTGGCGGAGGAAACATTCACTGGCAGGAGATCGGAGCCGTGCTTAAGGCGATTGATTATAACGGCGCCATTGTGATGGAACCCTTTGTACTCAAGAATGCAGATAATGCGCATCGCACGTGTACCTGGCGAAATTTAATGGAAGAACCCATCCGTTGCGAGCACATGGTGGAGATGGCGCGCAATGGCGCAACCTTTTTACGTGGCTTGAAGCAATAATGCCGATGCCCCATCACAGATTAGGAGGCCGCACATGAATAGAAAGGACTTACCTGCTCTTTGCAAACAGCTCAGACGCGATATAATCAATATGATTGCAAACGGAGCGTCCGGGCATCCGGGAGGGTCTTTATCCGTAATTGACATGCTGGTTGCGCTCTATTTTGGAAAAATGAATCTGGACCCTTGTGAACCTGTCAACCCGCAACGGGACCGGCTTGTGCTCTCCAAGGGTCATGCCGCCCCCGCTTTATATGCTTGCCTGGGTGAACTGGGACTGATTGAAAAAGAAGAATACACGACCTTTCGTCAGCTGCACAGCCGACTGCAGGGCCATCCCGACAGAAATAAATGTCCGGGGGTTGAAGTATCCACGGGGTCGCTTGGCCAGGGATGTTCCATTGCGACCGGGATGGCGCTGGGCGCGAAGGCATGTGGCAATCCGTGCCATATCTACGCTGTTTTGGGAGATGGAGAATGCCAGGAAGGGATTGTATGGGAGGCGAGCATGGCAGCCGCCCATTACCGGCTTGACAACTTGACCTTTTTGATCGATCATAACGGCTTGCAAATTGACGGCACTAATGATGAGGTAATGAGCCTTGGCGATTTGAAGAAAAAATTTGAATCCTTTGGGTTCATAACGCTTGTGGTTGAAAACGGAAATGATGAGGAACAGATCCTCGCAGCCCTGGATACGCCTGTCTGCAAGGGAAAACCACGCTGCATCATTTGTGAAACGGTTAAAGGCAAGGGCGTATCCTTCATGGAAAATCAAGTGGGCTGGCATGGCAAGGCACCAAATGAAGAGCAGCGCCGGGCGGCGCTCAGGGAATTGGGGGAATAAGGCATGAAAAAGGCTACGCGCGTGAGCTTTGGAGAAGCTCTGGCTGAACTCGGTCGGCAAAACGACCGCATCGTCGCGCTGGATGCAGATCTGGCCGGCGCAACGATGAGCGGCATATTTCAAAAGGCGTTTCCTCACCGGCACTTTAATTGCGGCATAGCGGAGGCCAACATGGTGGATATGGCAAGCGGGATGAGCCTGATGGGTTTGATTCCCTTTTGTTCTACGTTTGCCGTGTTTGCGGGAAGATGCTTTGAAAACATAAGAAATGGAATCTGCTATCCCCATGCCAATGTGAAGCTTGCATTTTCCCATGCGGGGATATCTGTGGGGGAGGATGGAGGAACCCACCAGTCCATTGAAGATATCGCTCTCATGCGTGTCTTGCCGGGAATGACGGTGCTGTGCCCTTGTGACGATCTGGAAACAAGAAAAGCGGTCGCGGCGTCAGTCGAAATGGAAGGCCCCGTGTATCTCCGTCTGGCTCGAATGGCCACCCGTTCTTTTGAAGACCGGCCATTTGAAATTGGCAAGGGTCGTGTTATGCGCGAAGGAAAGGATGCAGTGGCCTTCACATGCGGCACGATGGTGGAAGCCTGTATGGATGCCGCGGAGCTGCTGGCCCGGCAAGGGATCGAGCTGGCGGTCATCAATTTACATACCATTAAACCCATGGATACGGACCTTGTATGCAGATATGCGGCAACCGGCGCAAAGCTGTTCAGCGTCGAGGAGTATAGCATTATTGGCGGCCTGGGCGATGCCGTACGCGATGCTCTTGAATGTCAGGGGACATACAGGCTGACCAAGATCGGGATTCGGGACTGCTTTGGACAGTCCGGAAAACCGGAGGCGGTGTTGCGAGAGTATGGTTTGTGCGCGGACCAGATTGCAGCGGAGATTCAATCCGGACTGTAGTTTGTGTTCTGCGAGCCGGCAGGCATACAGTACGTTGTCCATTGCCATCAGGGACGCGGGCCAAAATCGTGGGCCGGGGGGGTGCGGATGAAAAGTTGACCCCAGAAGGAGGCAACATTACGTACGCCAAAGAGCATGATGAACTCGTTGAGCCCATCCCGGAAAAACGGACACGTAAAAAAGCAGGATGAATCTTTGGCTTTCCGGAAGATGCTCGTTCATCAAGCCTGAGGCGCCGGAAGGGTGACCTCAAACCGTGCGGGAGCAAGCAAAGCCAGTGTGGAATGTGGCCGGACCGAGTTGTGGAAGGCCTCCAGACGGGCGAATACGCCAGTCTGTGCGCTGGCTCTGGTGGCATAGTGCATGGATCAACTCGCACTTGAGGCGGCTGAAGAAATGCCCTGCCACGGCGTTGTCGTAGGAATCGCCCTTGCGGGACATGCTCTGCCGGATTCCATAGAACGCCAGCCGTTCCCGGAAGGCGAACGCGGCGTATTGGATGCTTGGTTACTGTGAAAGATAAGTCCCTTGGACGGGGTGCAGCGGCGGACTACCCTGTCCACCGCTTCCAGAGTCAGCGTGGTATCAATAGGACTGGAAAAGGCACAGCCCACCCTTTTGCCGGTACACAAGCCCTTGACGATGGCCGGATAGAGCCGACCCTCTCCGGTGGGAATGCAGGTGATATCACCCATCCAGGCCTGATTGGGTTGCTCAAAAAGGAAGTTTCTTTAGAGTAGAGTGGGGGCGACGGGGTGGCTGTGCCGGGAGTTGGTGGTGACTTTGCAGGCCCGGCTTCTCTACAGAGGCGATCCCCGCAAGCCGTATCTGCCGGGGGACACGCTTGCAGGAACAGCCGAATTCCGGCTTGGGCGGGTGGCAGAGACTGTCCAGGGCGAGATCGTTCTGGTGCAGTTCCACAATCTCCGCCGAAGTGCCGGATTCCTTCGCTCCCGCGCACCGGGATTGCGTTGCGCCCAGCCATAGCAGCCGCTGCGTGAGATCTTCAGGACCCGGCATGCCTGCTCCACAGGGGTTTCCTGGCGGTGCAACTTCTGGGCTGTCCACTATGGTTTCGACAGGATGCCGACGGTTTTTTTTAGAATGTTAGTGAGCTCATCTTTCTTTCTGCCCCTTTCCTTTCCATATTTAAGTTTCTGTCCGTCAATTCGGGTATAGGGTCAAGGAAGCGGGCAAGAAGCCCTTCGACAAGAAGGATGACGATGATCCGCCCCCGACACGAGAGGTCAGCAAAAGCGACCCGGAAAGCGGCCAGCTGCACAAGGAAGGCAAGCCGGACGGCTTTCATTACAGCGAGCACAGGACCGTGGACAGCAAGCACAACATTGTGGTGAATGTGCGGATCACTCCGGCCAATGTCAACGACGTAGAACCCGTAGCACAGATACGAAAGGATATTGAAAAGCGGCTGGGAAAGCAGCCCAAGTACATGGGGCTGGACGCGGGATACCACAGCGCGCCGGTGTGTCACCAGCTGGTACAAGCCGGGATACAGCCGGTGATAGGCTACCGGAGGCATACGCACAAGGGGGACTATTTCGGAAAATACCGTTTCACCTATGATCCAATCCAAAACGTTTCCCTGTGTCCGCAAGGGCATGAGCTGACATGGCGCACGACCAACCGGGAAGGCT
>OHAF01000834.1_pt1 | contig 31890 bp, 29 predicted proteins | sample 1577041 | NCBI WGS metagenome assembly OHAF01 (sample SAMEA3541495, study PRJEB24748) | human gut metagenome | biome: human gut; feature: human-associated habitat; material: faeces | place: China | collected 2012
CGTTCGAGGCGATGAGCCGCGCACCGAGAAGCGCGGCGAGCACGAAGCACAGCTCCAGAACAGGAAGAGGAATCGAAATGCTTGTGCTGAGGATGAGCGGCGCGCAAACCGCCTGTAAAACGTTGACCGCGAGGGCAAACAGCACGCTGAGCTTGAGCACCTTGACACACCATTCGGCGAGCTTTGGCGCGTAGGCGGCGCTCTCCTGCGTAAACGCGCCGTCTTCCATCGTGTCGAGAAGGCCGATGGCGAAGTACGCCGTCGCCGCGGCGAGCAGCGTAGGAAGGACTTCCGCGGCAAAGCGCAGGGCGAGGACAACATAGCTGAACACAAGGCTCTTCGAACCCGTTATGTCCGTTGTCACAGGCAGGATCGTATCGTCTGTAAAGGCGGTGTTGCCCGCCTTGAGAGCGTCGATGGCGGAAAACAGGCCCGCAAATTCGGCAAAGCAAACCTCGAAGACGAAGTACGCCGCCGCGAGGATAAGCAGCGCGCGGAAGAGCTTCAAGAGCTCCTGCGTATCGCCGCCGGAAAACCGGCGCAGCAGCCGCAGCACGACCCAGCCCGCGAGCAGCGCGAAAATGAGCCACTGCCAGGCAAGGCGCGGGAACAGTGCCTCCGCCGACGTGCTCCAATAGGTGGTCCAGCCGTGCGGAAAGAGCGCGCAGGCCGCGGCAAACGCGATGAGCACGAGCAGCGCGTCCTCGGGCTTCAGCTCCCGCCGCGCCCCGATGTGCACGAGCGCATAGAGCGGCAGCAGGATCACCGCGGCATACAGCGTGAACGCCAGCGCGAAGCCAAAGCGTCCCGAGGCGGCCAGCGCGCTCAAGCCCGGTCCGATCGCGCTGCCGGGGAATCCGGCGAGAGAAAAGGCGTCGCCCTCGAAAAGCCACAGGGCGAGCGCAAGCAGCGCGCAGATAAGCGCCTCCGCCAAAAGTAAGGTCTTGATCCGGTCACGTTTCATATCGCACCTCCAGAATTATTGTTTTGCGATAATTTCTATCGTCAGCATAGCAGAAGAATTATCGTTTGTCAATAATTTCTTCATTTGCTTTTTGTTTTTCAAAGCGTGGCACAGTTGTTTTTAAATAAATGATAAGTTTGCTTTTTTCTATTGATTATCCCCGCACGATAGACTATACTGTAGCTGTCATATCATGCAATTTCTGTTGCTATTGCTCAAAAAAGACAATCAGGAGGACACCAACAATGAAGTACAATCGCACCTACAACTTCTCTGCCGGTCCCGCTATGATGCCGGAGCCCGTGCTGGAGGAAATCCGTGACGAGATGATGAACTACCGCGGCAGCGGCATGTGCGTCATGGAAATGAGCCACCGCTCCAAGGTTTTCCAGCAGATCGTCGACGAGGCCGAGGCTGACCTGCGCGACCTGATGGGCATCCCCGACAACTACAAGGTCCTGTTCATTCAGGGCGGCGCTACGCTGCAGTTCGCGGCTGTGCCTTGGAATCTGATGAAGAACGGCAAGGCCGTCTACGTCGAGACCGGCGCATGGTCCAAGAAGGCCATTGCCGAGGCCAAGAAGTACGGCGAGGTCATCGTCGCCGCTTCCTCCAAGGACAAGAACTACAGCTACATCCCCGACTGCTCTGATCTCGACATTCCCGAGGATGCCGACTATGTCTACATCTGCGAGAACGAGACCATCCACGGTGTGACCTGGCAGCAGCTGCCCAACACCAAGGGTCACATTCTTGTCTCCGACCAGAGCTCCATGTTCCTCTCCCAGCCCTGCAACGTCAGCGATTACGGCATGATCTATGCAGGCGTGCAGAAGAACGTCGGCCCTGCCGGTATGGTCATCGCCATCATCCGCGAGGACCTCATCCGCGAGGATCTCGATCCCAAGATGCCCATCTACATGCGCTATGACACCCACGCCAAGAACGACTCCATGTACAACACCCCGAACTGCTGGGCGATTTACTGCTGCGGCAAGGTGTTCAAGTACCTCAAGAGCATCGGCGGTCTCGAGGTCATGCATCAGCGCAACATCGAGAAGGCCAAGGTCATCTATGACTTCCTGGATTCCTCCAAGATGTTCCATGGCACGGTTGAGCCCGAGTTCCGTTCTCTCATGAACATCCCCTTCGTCACCGATTCCGCCGAGCTCGACGCCGAAGTCGTCGCTGCTACCAAGGCTGCCGGTTACGATAACCTCAAGGGCCACAAGAGCGTCGGCGGTCTGCGCGCCAGCGTTTACAACGCCATGCCCATTGAGGGCGCTCAGGCTCTCGTCGAGTTCCTGAAGAAGTTTGAGGCCGAGCACACCAAGTAAAGGAAAATTTCTTAAAAGGGGGATACTATCCCCCTTTTAGATACCCCCTCACCAGTGAAACGTTCACTGGTGCCGCCGCCAAAGGCGGCTGGGCCAATGTATTTTTGTGACGCACATGTTGTCACAAAAATGATTTAATATTATTTAAGGAGAATTTCGTTATGCGTATTCTTGTTACCGACGGTATGGATAAGGGCGCGATCGAGAAGGTTCGCGCGATGGGTCACGAGCTCGTTGAGCAGTTCTACGAGCCCGACGAGCTGGGTAAGGCCCTGCGCGACTTTGATGTCGCCATCATTCGCTCCAAGACCAAGCTGCGCGCCAAGCAGATCGACGAGGCCAAGGGCAGCCGCTTCAAGTGTGTCATCCGCGCCGGTGTCGGCCTCGACAACATCGACGTGCAGTACGCCAAGGACAACGGCATCGAGGTGAAGAACACCCCGAAGTCCCCCTCCGAGTCCGTTGCTGAGCTCGCTATGGCTCACATGTTCTCCTGCGCCCGTTACATCTCCATCGCCGGCCACTCCATGCGCGAGGGCAAGTGGGAGAAGAAGGCCTACGGCAAGGGCATCGAGCTGACCGGCAAGACGCTCGGTATCGTCGGCTTCGGCCGCATCGGACAGAAGCTCGGCAAGATGGCCAAGGCCATCGGCATGAACGTCATCGCGTTCGATATCTTCCACATCCCCGGCATCGAGGAAGAGCTTGGCATCCCCTATGTTGAGATGGACGAGCTGCTCGCCAAGTCCGACTTCATCTCCGTCCACGCTCCCGCTGTCGACGGCGGCGCTCTCATCAACGCTGAGCGCATCGCCAAGATGAAGGACGGCGTCGTCATCATCAACACCTCCCGCGGCACCAACGTCGACGAGGCTGCGCTTCTTGACGCGCTCAACAGCGGCAAGGTCCGCGCCGCTGGTCTGGACGTCTATGCCGACGAGCCCGCGACCAACGTTGCGCTCTACTCCCACCCGATGGTCTCCTGCACGCCGCACATCGGCTCCGCGACCGTCGAGGCTCAGGGCCGCATCGGCGAAGAGCTGGTCGAGATCATCTCCAAGATGTAATTTATCGCTCACGCGATCAATTGAAGGAAGAGCCGTCGAAAGACGGCTCTTTCTTCTTGTCCTCGTGCTCGGCACGGCATATCTCCACGTTCTTTTTCATAGGATACACCAACAAAACTGTGCTGAGGTGTACGATATGGAGCGCAACCAGAACTATGTGGAGCTGTGGGGCGTCGCCGCAGGCGAGCCCGTCTTTTCGCACGAGAACCATACCCGCCGGTTCGACAAATTCCCCCTGCGGGTCGAGCGCCTGTCAGGCCAGAACGACGTACCCGTCATCGTGGCGAGCGAGGCACTGCTGCGCGTCTGCCCTGTGGAGGAGGGACAGAGCCTTCGCATCGTCGGGCAGCTGCGCTCGTTTAACAACAAGAGCGGGCAGGGCAACCGGCTCGTCATCACCGTGTTCGCCCAGAGCATCGAGCCGGGCGACGGCTCGTACTTTAACCGCATCCTGCTCTCGGGCGCGCTGTGCAAAAAGCCCGTGCTGCGGCGCACGCCGCTCGGCCGCAGCATTTGCGACGTCATTCTGGCAGTCAACCGCCACTACGGGCGCGCGGACTACTTACCCTGCATCGCCTGGGGACAGACCGCCGTGCAGATCGCGGGCATGGACGTCGGCGAGCGATTGGCGCTTGAGGGCCGCGTGCAGAGCCGGACCTACACCAAGCTGCTCGAAAGCGGCAGTGAGGAACGCACGGCGTTCGAAGTGTCGATCATGCAGCTTTTGGACGAAGAAGAAACGGAGGAGACCGCCTTATTATAGGCGGTCTCCTCCGTCTTTTGCTTATAGCCCGCTCTCCTATTCAAATAATTTATCAGTGCATCCCTTTACAATTTTAAGGCGCAGTGTTAGAGTTTTTCGTGCTATATATTCTATTAGATTTTTTGAAATTTAAAAAATGAAACACGGAGAGAGAAATGGCAAGAATTTTTTTACTCAAGGGTGACATCGCCAACCCCGGCTATGTAGACATTCCCGAGGAGGCGACCACCATCCGAGAGGCGATCTACGGAATCGGCGGCGGCATTCCGAATGGGAAAAAGTTTAAGGCGGTGCAGATCGGCGGCCCGAGCGGCGGCCTTCTCGTCGAGGAGCATCTCGATCTGCCCCTGCACTTTCAAAAGCTCAAGCCCTACGGCGTGCGCCGCGGCGACAGCGTCATCACGGTGCTCGACGAGGACCGCTGCATGGTCGACGTCGCGTGCCGCTTTATGCAGTACACGCAGACAGAGTTCTGCGGCAAGTGCGTTCCCTGCCGCGAGGGCACAAAGCGCATGAACGAGCTGCTCTGGGCCATGCGGGACTACCGCCTCAGCGAGTCGGACTTTCATATGCTCACCGACCTTGGCGAGATGATCTCAGTCACGGCATTCTGCAATCTGGGCCGCAATTCCTACCACACGCTGGAGACGGCCATCAAATACTTTCCCGAGGAATTCAAGGATCACCTGCGGGGGGACTGCGCGCTCTGCGAGCTTGACCGCGAGCCGATCGAGCCGGGTGGACTTCCCTATAACCGCATCCGCCTCGAGATCGACCCGAGCATCTGCCGCGGATGCAGCAAGTGCTCGCGTTCCTGCCACGCCGAGGCCATTACGGGCGTCATCAAGTCGCCGTTCGTGATCGATCCGGAAAAATGCGTCAAATGCTATACCTGCATCGAGGCCTGCCCCTTTGATGCGATCCAGGAGGTGGAGATCGATGGCTAAGGGTATCATGTATGTCGACAACATCCGCGTGGAGTTCGACGACGAGCCCACGATCATGGATGTCTGCCGCAAGGCGGGCGTGGAAATGCCGAACTTCTGCTTCCACTCCGACCTTTCCGTTTACGGCGCGTGCCGCATGTGTATGGTCGAGGATCTGGACACCGGCAAGATCGACGCCGCCTGCACGACCAAGCCGAAAAACGGCATGCGCATCCGCACAAACACGTCGCGCCTTCTCAAATACCGCCGCATGATACTGGAGCTGATGCTTGCCTCGCACTGCCGTGACTGCACCGCCTGCGAAAAAAACCGCTCCTGCCGTCTGCAGGAGATGGCCGTGCGCTTCGGCATCCATCACGTTCACTTCAAGGATACGCGCGAGCATGTACCGATGGACTTTTCAAGCCCTGCGGTCACATTCGACCTCAACAAATGCATCCTCTGCGGCGACTGCGTGCGCGTGTGCAAGGAGGTTCAGGGCATGAGCATCCTGCACTTTGCCGGCCGCGGCCCCGGGCTGCACATTGAGGCGGGCGACGACCAGCCCATCTCGACCACGCACTGCGTCAGCTGCGGCCAGTGCGCCGCCGTGTGCACGACCGGCGCCATCACCGTCAAAAACGACATCGGCGCGGCGTGGCGTGCCCTGCACGACCCGCAAAAGCGCGTCGTCATCCAGATCGCGCCCGCCGTGCGCGTCGCCATCGGTGAGGCCTATGGTCTGCCCGCGGGCGAAAATGTGCTCGACAAGCTCGTCACGGCACTCAAGATCATGGGTGCGGATGAAATTTACGATACGATCTTCGGCGCGGACCTCACGGTGCGCGAGGAATCGAAGGAATTCCTCCGCCGCCTGGAAACGGGCGAAAACCTGCCGCTGATGACATCCTGCTGCCCGTCCTGGGTGCGCTATGTGGAGCAGGAGCGCCCGCAGTTCATCAAGAACCTGTCCTCCGCACTCTCGCCTATGCAAATGTTCGCAACGGTCTTAAAGGACAAGTACCGCGAAAAGGACGCCGCCGACGGCCGCACGACCTTCCATATCGCCATCATGCCCTGCACAGCCAAGAAAATGGAGGCCGGACGCGAGGAATTCCGCCGCGACGGCGTACCGAACGTCGACCTCGTGCTGACCACGCAGGAGGTCATCAAGATGATCAAGGAATCCGGCATCCGCTTCCAGATGCTCGAAAAGGAGTCGCCCGACCTGCCGTTCGGCATGGGCAGCGGCGCGGCCGAGATCTTCGGCACCTCCGGCGGCGTGGCGGAGGCGGTGCTCCGCTGCTGCCTGCCCGACAAGAGCAAAAACGTCCTGCGCATGCTCGAGCACAGCGGTCTTCGCGGCACGGAGCCTATCCGCTTCGTCACCGTGCCCGTTAACGGGCGCGACGTGCGCGTCGCCCTGGCCCACGGCCTTGCCAACGCGGCAAAGCTGCTCGATCAAATCGAAAACGGCGAGGTCGAGGTCGACCTGGTCGAGGTCATGTCCTGCCGCACCGGCTGCGTCGGCGGCGCGGGCCAGCCCTACGCGCTGATGAGCACCAAGCTCAAGCGCGCCCACGGCCTGTACGAGATCGACCGCAGCGCGATGTTCAAGCGCAGCGAGCGCAACCCCGTCCTCGACGCGATGTATGCCGCGGGTCTCAATGAGCGCGCGCACGAGCTGCTGCACCACGAGTACAAGGACTGATCCCCTTCATAAAAAGCCGGCCGTGTGTCCACGGCCGACTTTTTCGCCCGACTCATTATTTTTTATAATGCGTCTATTGACAAATTAAGATATTTCCACTAATATATTTTTGAAAATGTATTACAAATTTGAATCGGAGGACAGCCATGGAAGTCCGCAACCTGGTCACATTCTTAAAAGTCACGGAGCTCAAGAGCTTCTCCCGTGCGGCGGAAGCTCTGGATTATTCCCAGTCCGCCGTCACGGTGCAGATCCAGCAGCTCGAGCGCGAGCTGGGCGTGCAGCTCTTTGACCGCATCGGCAAAACGGTCTCCATCACGCAGTACGGCAAGGACTTTGTCTCCTACGCGCGCGACGTGGTGAGCGCCATCGCACGTGCCAGCGCCTTTGCCTCGTCGGATTCCGAGCTGAGCGGCACCGTGCGCGTCGGCACGCTCAATTCGCTGCTCACCGCCTCGTTCTCTAACATCGTGCCGCTCTACCACGAGCGTTTTCCGCGCGTGCAGATCAACCTGCACGCGGGCAATATCGCCTCTATCACCGAAATGCTTGTAAAAAACGAGCTCGACATCATCTACACGCTTGACGAGCAGATCTTCGACACGCAGTTCGTCAAAGTCTTTGAAGCGCAGGAGGACGTCGTCATCGTGACGAACACGGAAAACCCGCTCTCTACCCGCGATGATGTGCACCTTGCCGACCTTGTGTCGCACCCGTTCATCCTGATGAACCACGGCAACCCCTACCGCGACCAGTTCGACCGCGAGCTTGCCCGTCAGGATCTAAGTGTCGAGCCGTTTTTGGAGCTCGAGAGCGACACGCTCGCGCTCAAGCTCATCCGCGAGAATCCAGAGTATCTCTCCGTGCTGCCGCGCTACACGGCGAAGATGAGCATTCACAAGGGCAACCTTGCCATCATCCCCGTGGCCGACTGCCAGATGAGCCAGTGGCGGCAGGTGCTTTATCACCGCAACAAGGTCATCACCCCGCAGATCCAGGGTATGCTCGACGTGATCTTAGAGGTCGCAAAAAAGCCGTTTTAAGCGGAAACTCACAAAAAAGCACAGGCGCGCTTTCGCGCGCCTGTGCTTTTTCACTTTACTGTGTCAGTACGGCGTAAAATTTGCAAAAAAAGAGTGCAAAATGCAAATCGGCGCGGTATAATAATGGGCAAATTCCAGCGTCCGCGCGCATCGCGCGCCCGCTTTGATCGGAGGGATCACGATATGAGAATTGTCGTCAAGGTCGGCACATCCACGCTGGCACACCCCACGGGGCGGCTGAACATCCAGCGTATGGAAAAGCTGTGCAAGGTTTTAAGCGACCTTAAAAACATGGGACACGAGATCATCCTCGTCTCCTCCGGCGCCATCGCCATGGGCTTTGGCAAGCTCAACCTGAGCGAACGGCCGAAAGACGTGCCGACGAAGCAGGCCTCCGCCGCTGTCGGCCAGTGCGAGTTGATGTACATTTACGACAAGCTCTTCACCGAGTATAACCACACCGTGGCACAGCTGCTCATCACCGCACCGGATATCGAAGAGGGCGGCGTGCGCAAGCAGAACTTCCACAACACGCTCGCGCGGCTTTTAGAGCTCGGCGCGCTGCCGGTCATCAACGAGAACGACACCATCTCCACCGAGGAGTTCGGCATCGGCGACAACGATACGCTCTCTGCCATCGTGGCCGTGACGATCCAGGCGGACCTCCTCATTCTGCTTTCGGACATCGACGGGCTCTTCGACGGAGACCCGCGCAAGAACCCCGACGCGAAGCTCATCGACACGGTGGAAAAGATCGACGAGCACATCATTTCGCTCGGCGGGGGCAGCGGTTCGAACCTCGGCACCGGCGGCATGGCGACCAAGCTCCGCGCCGCGCAGATGGCGACGGCAGCAGGCTGCGAAATGGTCATCGCCAACGGCCAGTCGCCCGAGGTACTCTACGATGTGGCCGCGGGCAAGCGCGTGGGCACAAGATTTTTGGCAAAGAGGGATGAAGCATGACAACGATCGAACTTCTGGAACGCACAAAAGCTGCCTGGGGCAGCATCCGCAGCGCAAGCGCCGAGGAGAAGGACCGGCTGCTGCTCGCGATGGCGGAGAGCCTTGACGCCAACAGCGAAGATATCCTGCGCGAAAATGCCAAGGACATGGAGGCGGCGAAGGGCGCGATCTCTGACGTGATGCTCGACCGTCTCGCCCTGACGGAGAGCCGCATCCACGCGATGGCCGAGGGCATCCGCGAGGCCGCGGCACTGCCCGACCACGTGGGCCGCGCGCTCGCGCAGTTCAAGCGCCCCAATGGTATGACCATCACCAAGCGGCAGGTGCCGCTCGGTCTGGTCGCCATCATCTACGAGAGCCGCCCGAACGTCACGTCGGACGCCGCGGCGCTGTGCATCAAGAGCGGCAACGTCTGCATGCTGCGCAGCGGCAAGGAGGCCTATCGCTCCTCTCACGCCATCGTCACGGCGCTCAAGGCGGGCGTTGAGTCCGTCGGCGGCGATCCCGACATTGTCAACATCGTTGAGGATACAACGCATGCGAGCGCGCAGGTATTGATGACGGCGGACGGCCTTGTCGACCTGCTGATCCCCCGCGGCGGCAAGGGGCTCATCCGCGCGTGCGTGGAAAATGCAAGCGTTCCCTGCATCGAGACCGGCACGGGCATCTGCCATGTGTACGTCGACAGGGACGCTGACCTCAACATGGCGGTAAAGATCATCGAAAACGCCAAGACGAGCCGCCCGTCCGTGTGCAACGCGGAGGAGGTCTGCCTTGTCCACCGCGACATTGCAAAGGAATTTCTCCCCAAGCTCAAGGCCGCGCTTGTCGACAAGCGTAGGGAAGCGGGCCTTGTCCCCGTCGAGCTGCGGCTCGACGAAGCCGCGGCGGAGATCATTCCCGGCACGGCGGCAACGGAGCTCGACTTCGACACGGAATTTCTCGATTACATTCTCGCCGTCGCGGTCGTAGATGATCTGGATGCGGCCATCGCGCATGTCCAGCATCACTCGACGCACCACAGCGATTGCATCGTGACCGAGAACCAAGCCGCGGCCGACCGCTTTGTCGACGAGGTCGACAGCGCGGCGGTGTACGTCAACGTCTCCACCCGCTTCACCGACGGCGGGGAGTTCGGCCTCGGCTGCGAGATGGGCATTTCGACGCAGAAGCTCCACGCGCGCGGCCCGATGGGGCTCGACGAGCTGAGCACCTATAAATATGTCATCACCGGCAGCGGCCAGATTCGATAACAGGAAAGGCGAACACTCCGATGTACCATAACGACAAAAAGTACGCACTGACAAACTGCGTGCTTCTCGACGGCTCTGAGCACATGGAGCCACAGACGGGCAAGGCCGTCTGCATCGACGGTGAGAAAATCAATGAGATCGTCGACGCACAGCATATCCCCGCGGGCTATGAGGCAGTCAACCTCGGCGGAAAATATGTGCTGCCGGGTCTCATCAACATGCACGTGCATCTGCCCGCCTCGGGCCGGCCCAAGAAGAAGGCGAGCGACCCCAAAAAGCTCGTCAAGCTCATCACCTCCTGCGCGCTGACGAACAGGATCGGCGTCAACATGTGCGAGGGCTACGCCAAAACCGAGCTGCTCTCCGGCGTCACGACCATCCGCACAGTCGGCGGCGTCGCCGATTACGACACGAAAATTCGCGACCTCGCCGCGGCGGGCAAAATTCTTGCCCCGCGCGTGCTGGCGTCGAACATGGCGGTCTCCGTCCCCGGCGGGCACATGGCGGGTTCGCTCGCCTACGAGGCGCACTCCGCCGAAGAGGCCGCGGCGCTCGTCGAAAAGATCGCCGCCGAAAAGCCCGACCTCATCAAGCTGATGATCACCGGCGGCGTGCTGGACGCCGAAGTTGTGGGCGAGCCGGGTGTGCTGCGCATGCAGCCCGAGCTTGTCAAGGCCGCGTGCGACAAGGCACATTCGCTCGGCATGATCGTCGCGGCGCACGTTGAGAGCCCTGAGGGCGTGATGGCTGCACTGCAAAACGGCGTCGACTCCATCGAGCATGGCGCGCAGCCAAGCGATGAAATGATCACGCTCTTCAAGCAGCGCAAGGCGTTCCAAATTTCGACCATTTCCCCCGCCCTGCCCTACGCGCTCTTCGACCGCAGCATTTCGCACGCGACGTATGAGCAGCAGGAAAACGGCAAGATCGTCTTCGACGGCATCGTCGCGCTCGCAAAGGCAAACCTCGCCGCGGGCGTGCCAGTCGGTCTCGGCACGGACGTCGGCTGCCCGTACATCACACATTACGACATGTGGCGCGAGCTGCACTATTTCGTCAAATACTGCGGCGTGACGCCCGCGTTCGCGCTGTACAGCGCGACGAAGCTCAACGCCCGGCTCGCGGGCATTGGCGATCTGACCGGCAGCATCGAAGAGGGCAAGCAGGCCGACCTGATCGTCTGCACAAACGATCCGCTCCGGAATTTGAGCGCGCTGCGTGAGCTCGACATGGTCGTCAAGGGCGGCTATCGCATCGACAAGCCGCAGATCAAAAAGATGGATGAGGTCGAGCGCGAGCTCGACAAGTTCCTGTAAGCGCTATGAAATACTTGGTACTATCCGACTCGCACGGCAATGTCGACAACATGGTGCGCGCGGTGGAGCTCGTAAAGCCGCAGGGCATCATCCACCTTGGCGACGGCTGGCGCGATGTCGAGGAGCTGCGTGAACTTTTCCCCAGCCTGCCGCTTGAGCAGGTTCCCGGCAACTGCGATTTCGGGCGCTTTGAAGCGCTCGAGCGCGTGCTGATTCTGGACGATCACCGCGTGCTCATCGCGCACGGGCACACGTTAGGGGTGAAGACCGGACTTCTCCGCGCGCAGTACCGCGCGCTCGAGATGAACGCCGACATTCTGCTCTTCGGCCACACGCACGTGCCGCTCGTGGACGCGGCGTCGCGGCCGATGATGATGAATCCCGGTTCGATTGGCGATCCCCACCGCCCGACCTACGGCGTACTCGAATTCAGGGACGGACAAATTTATCCGTCGGTCTTCCGGCTGGACGCATAACAAAAAGAGAGATGTACCATGCGGTACATCTCTTTTTTCATTTTCTCACTCGTTCCAATCTCGCACCTGTTCGCTCAGCCAATTACACCAAGCGTCCACGCCCTCGCCGGTTTTGGCGGAGAGGGGGAATATCTTGAGCTTCGGGTTGCGCATGTGCGCGTATTCGACGACCTTTTCCATGTCAAAGTCGAAATACGGCAGCACGTCGATCTTGTTGATGATGAGTGCGTCGCACACAGTGAAGATGAGCGGGTACTTGAGCGGCTTGTCGTGCCCCTCCGGCACGGAGAGGATCATCGCGTTTTTGACCGCGCCCGTGTCAAACTCCGCGGGGCAGACGAGATTGCCGACATTTTCGAGCACGACGAGGTCCAAGTCCTTCGTGCCGATCTCCTTGAGGCCCTGCTCCGTCATGCTTGCATCGAGGTGGCACATGCCGCCCGTGTGGAGCTGGATGGACTTGACGCCCGCGTCCGCGATGGTCTTCGCATCCACGTCGGAGTCGATGTCTGCCTCCATCACGCCGATGTGCAGCTCATCCTTGAGCGCTTCAAGCGTGCGCAGCAGCGTCGTCGTCTTGCCGCTGCCCGGCGAGGACATCAGGTTCAGCAGAAACGTTCTGTCCTGCTTGAGCTGCGTGCGCAGGCGTGCGGCCTCGCGGTCGTTGTCGGCGAAGACGCTCTCTTTCACCTCGATGATCTTATAGGGTTCTGTCATATCGCCTCGATCTCCTTTAAGTTGATCTCGCTGCCCTGCTTGAGCCACGTTTTTTCGCTGCCGCAGTGCGGGCAGGTGCGGCCAAACTGCACCGTGGGATAGTCGCGCCCGCAACCCTCGCAGTACGTAACGGCGGGGATGGTCTCGATCTTGAGCGCGGCCTCCGGTAAAAGCTCGGTCTTCTTGACTGCCCAGTTCCAGCAGCTTTCGAGTTCGTGCGGGATCGCACCGGACACCTCGCCGAGCTCGAGCGTCACGGACGCGACGTTCGTCAGGCCGTTTTCCTCTCCAATCTTTTCCACGCTCTTGATGACGTGGAAGACAATGCCCAGCTCGTGCATTACTTGCTCTTTCTCGCCGCACGCTTGATCTTGAACTCACGCTTGATCATGTACGGCAGGATGGCCTTCATCTTGTCCTCACAGGCGTACATCTTGCTGCACTCCGGTCTCTCGCGGTGCAGATGGATGGCGTCGAACGCGCACTTCGTCGTGCAGACGCCGCAGCCGATGCACTTGTTCGGGTCGACGATGCTCGCGCCGCAGCTAAGGCAGCGCGCGGTCTCCTTTTTGATCTGCTCTTCGGTAAACGCGACGCGCTCGTCGCTAAACGTCCTGCGCAGCGCCTCGTTATAGCCGATGCGCTGGCGCGGCGTTGTGTCGTAATTGACGGGGATCAGAGCGTTCTCCTTGTCGAGCTCAATGAACTGGCGGCGGTTGCGGCCGATCGTCAGCGTTGCGCGCTGGACAAAGCGATGCAGCGAGATCGCGCCCTCCTTGCCTGCGGCGATGGCGTCGATGGCAAATTTCTGACCCGTATAAGCGTCGCCGCCGACGAAGATATCCTTTTCCGCCGTCTGATACGTGACGGGGTCTGCCTTGACCGTGCCGTTGGGGTTGAATTCGACGGCAGTGCCGGTGAGCAGCTCACGCCAGTCGACCTTCTGGCCGATGCAGTAGAGAACCGTCGTGCACTCGGCCTGCTCGCTCACACTGTCGTCAAACTCAGGTGCGAAGCGGCCCTCGTCGTTCTTGACGCGCGTGCACTTGCGGAACCTGATGCCCGCGCACTTGCCGTCCTCCACCACGATCTCGGTCTGGCCCCAGCCGGCGTGGACGGTGATGCCGTCGCGCTCGCACTCGCCGCGGTCTTCCTCGCCCATCGGCATATCGTCGTAAGCCTCTAAGCAGTAGAGGTCAACGCTCTCCGCGCCGCAGCGCACCGCCGTGCGCGCAACGTCCGCGCCGATGTTGCCGCCGCCGATGACGACGACCTTACCGGAAAGCGTCTTCTTTTCATGCAGGTTGACCTGCCGCATAAAGTCGATACCCGCCATGACGCCGTCCGCGTCGCCGCCTGGGATATTCAGCTTACCGCCGGACTGGAGACCGACGGCCACATAGAAACCCTGATAGCCCTGTTCGCGCAGCTGTGCGATGGTCACATCTTTCCCGACCTCCACGCCGCAGCGGAACTCGACACCAAGTTCACGCAGGATGTCGATCTCGGCCTCCACCACGTCTTTTTCGAGGCGAAAACTCGGAATGCCGTTCATCAGCATGCCGCCGGGACGCGCTTCCCTTTCAAACACCGTCGGGCGGTAGCCCTTTTCAGCGAGGTAGTATGCGCACGACAGGCCCGCGGGGCCGCCGCCGATGACGGCGATCTTCTCGGAAAATTCGCCGTCGACCTTCGGAATGACCTTTTCTGGCACAAAGCGCGTTTCCGCGTTTAAGTCCTGCTGGGCGATGAAGCGCTTGACCTCGTCAATGGCGACGGCCTGATCGACCGTGCCGCGCGTGCAGGCGTCCTCGCAGCGGCGGTTGCAGATGCGGCCGCAGACCGCGGGGAACGGATTTTCGCGCTTGATGAGCTGCAGCGCCTCGCGGTACTTGCCCTGCGCGGCAAGCTTCAGATAGCCCTGCACCGCGATGTGCGCTGGGCAAGCCGTTTTGCACGGCGAGGTACCGGTATCGTAGCAGTTGATGCGGTTCCTGTCGCGGTAGTCGACGCTCCACTTTTCCGGCCCCCACTTGACCTCATCAGGCAATTCCTGACGGGGATATTCGATGTAGCCGTCCTTCGTGCAGAGCTTCTGTCCCAGCTTGACCGCGCCCGCGGGGCAGTTTTCGACGCAGCGGCCGCAGGCGACGCAGCTCTCGCTCTCGACGCTCGCGACATAGGCGCTGCGCGACAGGTTCGGCGTGTTGAACAGCTGCGATGTGCGCAGCGCGTTGCAGACATTGACGTTGCAGTTGCAGATGCCGAAAATTTTCTGCTCACCGTCGATATTCGTGATCTGGTGGACAAAGCCGTTGTCCTCGGCCTTTTTGAAAATTTCGAGCGCTTCTTCCTTCGTGATGTATTCGCCGCGCTGTGTTTCGACGATGTAGTCGGCCATGTCGCCCACACCGATGCACCAGCTTTCGGCGTCATCGCCGCAGCCCTCACCAAGCTTGGCGCGGCTAGCGCGGCAGGAGCACATGCTCTTGGCGTACTTGCCCTCGTATTTGCTGAGCCAGTAGGAGATGTGCTCTAAGTCAACGGACTCGTTCTCCGTCTCGATGGCCTTTTCCACGGGGATAACGTGCATGCCGATGCCTGCGCCTCCCGGCGGCACCATGGGCGTGATCTTTTCGAGCGGGAGCATCGTCATGCGCTCAAAGAACGCCGCGACCTCGGGATGCTCGTCGATCTGGCTTTTGCGCATGTTCAGAAATTCCGCGCTGCCGGGGACGAACAGCGGCAGCACCCAACGCTTTTCATGCTTGGGGTTTTTGCCGTCCAGGTTCTCCCAGTTGTACTCGATGATGCCTGTCCACGCCATCTCCGTCAGGAGCTTTTCGAGCGGCTCGCGCTCCATTTTGGTGAGCTTCATCAACTGCTCGGTCGTCTTGGGCTTGCGCACACCCATTTTGAGCGCGACGTCGACCATCTCGTCGGTCATCACGCCGGCAAGGCCCCAGTACTCGGGGTCGTCCGCCGTGGCCTTGAGGCCGATGCGGTTCGTGATCATACTGCCGAGCTTGAGGACGTTTTCGCGCGGAGCGTCCGTGCGGGGAATTTTGAAATCCAGTTTACTCTCGTCGAGCGGGAAATTCGTGGGCTTGCTGCCGTTGATATCGCTCATGTTCCTGCTCTCCCTTTTCGCGGCGTACCGCATGCTTGCCGCCGCGCAGCAAAAATATCGCGCGGCGATCATCACCTATCTTATCCAAGCTCTATTTTACAGGAAAATGTTGGATTTTTCCATTGACTGATTCCATAAACCGCAGTCATATCGCTCAATTCCCCGCATTTTTGCGCAGATCGGCAGAATTGCCCAAATTTACAGATCAAGGAACCGCCGCGCAAGCGCGGGCACATTGGTGTTTTTGAGGCACACGACGTTCAGCTCGTGCACGCCCGTGAGCGGCGGGCAGAAAAAATGCCCGAACTGCGCATCATTCTTGACGACGGCCTCGTAGAGGAAGCTCACGCCGCAGCCCTCGCTCACCAGATGCCGGATGAGCTTGAAGCTGCTGATGCAGACATTCGCGCGAAACGCCTCGACCGTGTAGCCGCACTGCATGAGCTCTCGCTCTAAAATCTTTCGCGTACCGGAACCAGGCTCGCGCAGGATGAGCCGCTCGGAAAAGAGCTCATCCATCGGCACCTCACAGCCCGAAAACGGGTGATCTTTTGCGCAGATGCCGATGTAGGGCTCGTTGCGCAGCAAAAAGCTCTCGTACCGGCTCTTGTCGAAAATGCCCTCGAGCACGACGAAGTCGAGCTCCCCTCCCTCGAGCTGGGCGAGCAGATGCGCCGTGTTGTCGACGGTAAAAAAGAGCTCGTTGTCCGGCTCTTTCAAAAAGCGGATGATCTGCGGCAGCAGGATATAGTCGCCGATGGACTTCGTCGCGCCGATGCGAAGGCTCGTCTTCTCCTGCCGTTTGAGCGCACGGCACAGCTCCTCGTCCTGATAGCGCTGGCTGATGGCGTAGATCTCCAGCGTTTCGCCCTGCGGCGTTTTTTTGAGTTTTCGGCTGTCGTAGGTAAAAAGGCGCACGCCGTACAGCGCTTCGAGCGCCTGGATCTGTTTCGTCACGGCGGGCTGCGTCAAATGCAGCTGCTCCGCCGCCTTGCGGTAGTTCATCGTGGCGCACACGGTCAAAAAGGTCTCAAGCCGCTGGTCCATGTTCTCTCTCCTTTGTCGATAACAAACAGGAATCGACATATTCTTATTTATAATTTTATTATATCATAAGTCAGTGATATAATACAGCGGCAATATGCATTGGAGGAGAGAAAAAGCACATGAAATTTATCGAAACCGTAAAGAAAATGCTGCCCGGCTGCGTCATCGCGCTCGTCATCGCCGTGGTGGCCAAGTTTTTAGAGCAGCTGGAGGAATCCGCAGGGCTGCACCTGATCGGCGCGTCCGTCATCGCGATGTTCATCGGCATGATCGTGAACCGCTTTTACGCGCCGAATGACAAGACGAAGCCCGGCATCAAATTCACCTCGAAGAAAATTCTGAAATTCGCCATCATCCTGCTCGGCGCCAGCCTGAACATCACGACCGTGCTGACGGTCGGTAAGTTTTCGCTCACCGTCATGCTCTTCACACTGGCGACGTGCTTCGGCCTCGGCTATGTGATCGGCAAGGCGCTGGGGCTTGACTGGAAGACGAGCAGCCTCATCAACGCGGGCACGGGCATCTGCGGCGGCAGCGCCATCGCCGCCATCGCGCCGGTCATCGAGGCAACGGACATGGACATCGCCTACGGCATGTCGGCAACATTCCTCTTTGACACGATCATGGTCGTCGTGTTCCCGCTGCTCGGCCGCGCGATGAGCCTTTCCGATGCGGCGTTCGGCCTGTGGGCCGGCACGGCGGTCAACGACACCTCGAGCGTCGTCGCCACGGGCTACGCCTTCAGCGAGGCCGCAGGCGACTTTGCCACGATGGTCAAGCTGACGCGCACACTCGCCATCATCCCGACGGTGCTGGTCTTCGCCGCCATCAGCGTGCACCTCAAGAAAAAGGCCGCCGCGCAAAGCGGCGACCATGGCGTCAAGGTCAATATGAAGTCGGTGTTCCCGTGGTTCATCCTCGGTTTCCTTGCAATGTCCATTCTGTGCAGCGTCGGCGTCATTCCCGCGGGCCTCGCTACGACGCTCAAGAGTATCAGCAAGTTCCTGATGGTCGCGGCGCTCGCCGCCATCGGCCTCAATACGAACTTCGCGGCGCTGTGCAAGTCTGGCGCAAAGCCGATGCTCCACGGCTTCATCATTTCGCTGCTGGTCGTTCTTGTGGCCATCGCAGTCGAGTACGTGCTCGGCATCGCGCCGAGCGGCACGCTCATTTAATCGTCCGCCGAAAGGATGAGATCGCAGCGGTTCCGCACATCGAGCGCGTCGAAATAGCGCTGCTCGAAAGGGATCCAGCGGTCGAAAAACTGCTTTGCATGCGCGGGCGCATTCCGCTTGAGGATGCGCTCGCGCTGTTTTTCTGCCGAAATCGACAGGAAAACAGATAAATCGTAGTACGGCGCGAGGTCGGGGTGCATGGAGTACGCGCCCTCGACAATGTTGAGTGTTCCCGCCTTAATCCGCTGCGGCGGGGCGATGGTAAACGTCGCGCAGTCGAAGCGGCGGTAGTCGACGGGTCTTCCCTCGCGCAGAGGGATCAGCACCTCTTCCAAAAAGCGCTCGCGGTCGACGTTGCCGCCGGGCTGCGCGAAGCGCGCCTCCGTGCGCTGCTCGGGCCGGAGGAAAAAGTCGTCCATGTGGAAGACAGGGCAGCCGTAAACATTTTGCAGCAGCTCGCCGAGCGTCGTCTTGCCGCTGGCGCTGCCGCCCTCGATGGCGACGAGCACGCGGTCCTTTTCCGCCGTCAGGCAGTCGATGCGCGCAAACAGCGGCAGCGCGCGGGCGAAGTCGCGCCGCAGGACGCGGTACGCGGGCGCGTAATTCTGCCGAAATATCTCGGAGTGGTGCAGCGGCGGAAAGCCGTCCTTGCGCCACCTCTCAACAGCTTCCGCCGTCTCCTGCGCAGAAAACGGCAGCTCGCCCGCGTCGGCCATTGTCTGCAAGGCGGTGAGCATCGCTTCGAGCTTTTCGCGCCCGCACTCCTCATGCCGCGCAGAGAGGGCGAAGAGCCGCGCAAACGTCTCCGCGCTCAAGCCGTCCTGCAAAATGCCGAGGTGCACACGGCAGTAGTCGCCGCCGAGCAGCTCGACGAGCTCGGAGATACGGTCACCGCTTCGCGCCGCTTCGGCGCGGATGTAGTCTGCGGCGGCGGACGGGTCGGCGATCAGATGCTCGCAGCCAAAGGCGCTCTGATAGAGCGCCTTGAAGACGTCCTGAAGCGCCAGCTCTGGATAGCGCGCGCAGTGGGCGCGCAGAAAGTCGCGAATATCGGTAAAATTCGTCATAGCGGCGGGGTTCCTTTACCAAAAAGTTTCGTTTATCATAGCGCTTTTTCGCCCCTTTCGCAAGGGGCAAGGGATTGACAGCCCTGCGCTTTTTTGATAAAATTCCCGCGTTGGCACAAGCCGGCAGCGTTGGCACAAGCTGACTTTTCTTCCGCGCGTTCCCTGAAAGCAAACGAGGTATCACCAAGGTATCAATCTCCCTGCAAGGGGAATATTGATGCCTTTTCTTTGTCTTTTCAAGGGTTTTCGCGCAGAAAACAAGACGCAAGAGAGGATGAGAACACCGTGACGATCCTTGTCATCGACGGCCAGGGCGGAAAGCTCGGCAAAACTTTGGTCGAGAACATCAAAAAGTCCTTCCCGCGCCTCGAGATCATGGCGGTCGGTACGAACAGCGCCGCTTCCGACGCGATGCGCCGCGCGGGCGCTGACCGCGTGGCCACGGGCGAAAACCCCGTCATCGTGGCCTGCCGCAGCGCGCAGATCATCGTCGGCCCCATCGGCATCGCGATCGCCGATGCGCTGATGGGCGAGATCTCCCCTGTCATGGCAAACGCCGTCGCGTCGAGCAATGCCTACCGTGTGCTCATCCCGATGAATCTATGCAGCACGTATGTCGCGGGCGTGGACAAAAAGTCCTCCGCTATTCTGGACGACGCCATGGCGCACATCCGTTCGCTGCTCGAAGGAATGGAGAACAAACCATGAACAACGCTGCCACTGCAACTGCCCGTACCGCTTCCCCGGTGAGAAAACTCACCTATTCCGCGCTCTTCCTCGCCTTGGCGATGGTCCTGCCGTTTTTGACCGGCCAGATCCCCGAGATCGGCTCCATGCTCTGCCCCATGCACCTGCCCGCGCTGCTGTGCGGCTTCATGTGCGGCTGGCCGTGGGGACTCGCGGTCGGCTTTATCTCCCCGCTGCTGCGCTCGATGATCTTCGGCATGCCGCCCGTTTGGGTCGCCATCGCCATGGCGTTTGAAATGGCGACCTACGGCGCCATCGCCGGTCTTCTGTACCGCAAGCTGCCGAAAACAGGCTGGCGCATCTATGCCTCGCTCATCTCCGCGATGGTCGCAGGCCGCCTTGTGTGGGGCCTTGTGAAGTTCCTGCTCGCGGGCCTTCAGGGCACGGAGTTCAGCCTTGCCCTCTTCCTCTCCGGCGCGGTGACGACGGCCATCCCCGGCATCATCTTGCAGCTCATCCTCATTCCCATCCTTGTGGTGGTAATGGAACGCACAAATATGGCGCTCGACGTGTGAGCACTTGATAAAAACAGAAAAGGACTTGGACGAAAGCGTCCAAGTCCTTTTCTTTATTCCTCCGCTTTACTCAGCAGCTTCGGCGCGCTCGTGTCCATCAAAAACGCCCCGAGCGGCGCGGTGATGACGATGCCGAGCACCGCGACCGACAGCACGATGCTGCCGCAGGGCAGCCCCGCCGCAAGCGGCACCGAGCCGATGGCCGCCTGCACCGTCGCCTTGGGAAGATAGGCAAACACGCAGAAGAGCCTCTCTTTCGCCGTGAGCGGCGTTCTGACAAGGCAAAGGCACACACCCACGGCGCGGAAAATGAGCGCCGAGAAGATCATGCCGACCGCTGCAAGCCCCACGCCCGCCATATAGCGGATATCGACCGCCGCTCCGACGAGGACGAACAAAATGACCTCCGCCGCCAGCCAGAGCTTGCCGAACTTTTCGGAGAGCCGCTTGGCAACGAACGGCGTGCACTTCATCTTAAGTAAGCACGCCATGCTGACGACCGCGAGCAGGCCCGACACCGGCACGATGCCCTCGAGCCAGCCCTCCGCCGCGACGAGCAGCAGCGAGACCCCCAGCACGATGATGACCTTCATGCTGTTGCGGATGCAGTGCGCTCGGGCATAGGCAGTCTCGAAAAAGCGGCTGAGCAGCCACCCGACAAGCGCACCCAGCGCAACGCCGAGCACGATCGACGCAGGGATGCTCAAAAAGTCCGCGGCGTTGGCGCTGCCGCCCTGCGCCGTGTGCAGAAACGTTGTAAACAGCACAATGACGAAGATATCGTCGCACGATGCGCCGGCCAGGATCATCTGCGGGATGCTCTTGTCCGTTCCGCGGCCGCTTTCCATCAGCTGCACCATGCGCGGCACGACGACCGCAGGCGACACCGCCGCGAGCACCGCGCCCATGACCGCCGCCTCCACGCGCGTGACGCCGAGGAAGCACGGCGCGAGCAGCACATAGCCGATGATCTCACACGTCGCGGGCAAACACGACATCAAGATCGCCGGACGGCCGACCTTTTTAAGGTCGCCCAAATCGAGCGACAGTCCCGCCTTGAGCAGGATAATAACGAGCGCGAGCTTGCGCAGGTCGGCTGAGATCGACAAAATCGAGCCGTCCAGCACGTTGAGCACGCACGGCCCCAGCAGGATGCCCGTCGCCAGCATGCCGATGATGCGCGGCAGCTTCAGCTTCTGACACAGCGCGGCCAGCGCAAGGCCGACCAAAAAGACGAGTGCGAGTGAAGTTAACATAAATTTCCTCCTCCGGACACAAAAAAAGCTGATGCCCCTGTGACCGTTCAAAATCACAGAAGTCATCAGCTCAAAAAAGCGGTTTCGGCAGTGCCGTGGGAGAACCTCATTCCCGATTGCGCAGTATAGCAAAGCGCGGGCAAAAATGCAAGCCCTTTTTCAAAAATCAGCGCTCGAACGTCACCTGATAGGCCCCCAACACCTGCATGCAGGGGATGACGGCGGCATTTTCGACCGTGAAAGCCGCCTTTTCATAGTGCGTCGTCTCCTCTTCGGGGATGGCGGGCAGCGTTTTGCCAAGGCTGACACCGTGCGCGCCGCCTGCAAAGCGCCATACGAATTCACAGTCGCAGAATTTCTTGTTTGCTGTGCTCTTCTCCGCGGGCACGAGCGTAAACGTACCGTCTTTCAAGTAATAGCAGCCTACGTTGTCCTTTTCCGCAGGGCAGTCGCCCTCGATGCCGACGCCGGTGAACGAGATCGTCAGCTCCGGCAGCGTGAAGGTCGTCTTTTTGCCGTCCTTCGTAAAGGGAACATCATCCCAGCGGCCGATGTTGACCCAGCCGCAGTTGCCGTCCCTTTCCGCGGCGGTGTTGAACTCGAGAGCCCCCGTTTTGCCGTCGCGCACCTCCGCGTTGATGCGCAGCACCGGCCGCAGCGAGGCAAAGCCCTCCGGCAGCAGGGAGCGCAGACGGTCCTGCTCCGCGCCGTAGGCCATGACAAACTGTTCAACGGTCATTGCGCTTTCTCTGTTTCCTTTTGTGCGCGCTCCGCGTCTTGCCTCAGCAGCCGCAGATAGGCGTCGAGATAGAGCTTGTGCGTCACGCTTAAAAGTGCCGAGCGCAGCAGTTCCTTTTCATCCGACTCGTCCTGTCCGACGCTTGCAAGATGGTCGCTCGCGCCGAAGACATAGCGGATGAGATTTTCAAATTCCTCGCAGAAGTAGTGATAAGCGGTCGGCAGATCGTAGGTCTCGTGCTGAATGCCGATCAGCGCGCGGATGTCGTCCATCGCGACGACGCTCTTGATGCACGAGACAAAGATGAGGTACGCAATGCTCTCCGCGCCGTAGGCCTTTTTCTCTGGCCCGGGGATGATCTTCTGCTTAACATAATTGCTGACCATCGAGGCTGTGATGGGACTGAGCCCGCATCCCGTGATGGATTGATTGACATAACGCGTCACCTGTTCGAGATACAGCCCCACGTCGGGGATCTCCCCGAGCCGCGGGATATGAAAGCTTCGGACAGACTCCGCCAGACGGCTGCGCATATTTTCGTCCATAGCTGCTCCTCCGTTCAAACTGCGTTTTCATCATCTTAAACTGTGGTTAAAAAAATGTCAATAAGTTTTCCAAAAACCGATTGACAGTTATTGAAAATCGTTGTATTGTAGTCAAAGATAATTTCACCTGACAACAGGTTTTTGAATAACCGATTATTTTTTTGGAGGCTTCCCCATGATGAAACTGATCGCCGACTCCTCTGCCAACCTCACGATGCTGGAGGGCGTAACCTATCAGAGCGTGCCCATGACCATCCGCGCCGGCGAGCGCGACTTCGTGGACGATGAAACGCTCGACACTCACGAGCTGCTCGACTATCTCGCGGCCCACAACGGCAAATCCGGCACGGCCTGCCCCAGCCTTGACAGCTGGCTCAAGGCGTTCGAGGGCGCGGATGAGATTTTCGTCATTACCATCACAAGCAGCCTGTCCGGCACCTGTGCCTCGGCCATGGCCGCGCGCGACGTGTATCTCCAGTCGCATCCTGAGGTCAAAATTCACATCTTTGACACGCTGAGCACAGGACCGGAGATGCAGTTGCTCGCAGAGAAGCTCGCAGAGCTGCACGCCAAGGGCCTCCCCTTCGATGTGATCTGCGAAAAGGCGCAGGAATATCTTGCCACCACGCACCTCTTCTTCAGTCTTAAGTCCCTGCACAATCTGGCGCAAAACGGCCGCGTCAGCAAAATCGCCGCGGGCGCCATCGGCATTCTCGGCATTCAGATCCTCGCCACCGCAAGTCTTGAGGGCACGATCCAGCCCGTTGAAAAATGCCGCGGCGAAAAAAAGACGTGCGCGGCGATAGTACAGAAGCTTCTGGAAGCTGACTACCACGGCGGCAAGGTGCGCATCCACCACGCCGAAAATCCAGAGGCGGCTGGGGCGCTCGCCGCTTCGCTGCGCGGGCACTTTCCTGAAGCAGACATTGAGATCCGTCCCTGCCGTGGTCTTTGCAGCTACTATGCCGAGCGCGGCGGCGTGATCGTCGGTTTTGAGACGATGTAAAACTGAACAGGCAGCAAAAAGCAGACGGCCTACGCGAGCCGTCTGCTTTTCTTTATCTCTGCCATTAGGCAGTTGGAGTGGTATCGGAGGTACTGTCGCCCGCTGGGGCGTTGCCGTCAGTGGGGCTTCCCTGCCCGCTGGGCGGTGTGGGGCGCTCGCCGCTGGGCATTTCGGGCACTTCCCCGTCGGGAAGCTCTGGCTTCTCGCCGTTTGGCATCTGACCGTCAAAGCCCTCGGGCAGTTCACCATCTGGCTTCTGTCCGCCGCCGGGGAAGCCGCCGCCCACGCCCATGCCGGTGAAAACCGTCCCGCTCTGCGCGGTCCCTTCGGTGGAGCTGTCGCCCGCCTTGAGGGTATACGCACTGTCCGCCACCACATCGGCAGATGAGAAGAGGATGAAGTTCGCACCGCATCTGGCTGTGCCGCTGTACACAGCATTGCCGTCGGCGTCTTCAATCGTGAAATCCGCGTCCGCGGCGATCAGGCTGCTCTGCGTACTGCCCGGCATGCCGCCAAAGCCCGTTGAACCGTAAATGACGCAGGGCTGCGCGGCCTCCAGGTTCATGCCCATGCCGCTGCTGCCGCCCGCGGCGAGCACCGTGCCGCCCGAGACGGTGATGGTGCCGTCGGCATCCAGCGGCTCGTTGTCCGCCGTGTTGTCCGTCCACACGATCACTGTTCCGCCCGTGATGGTCAGATCGCCGTTGGAGTCAAAGCCGTCGCCGCCGGAGGAATAGGCGTCGATCGTGCCGCCGGAGATCGTCATCGTGAAGTCATAGTCCGCCAGGTCGGAATTTGCCGCATTCAGGCAGTCGTCCGAGGCGTTGATCGTAATATCACCGGAGCAAACGTTCAGCTCCGCGCCCTCAAGGCCCTCGTAGCAATTCGTGATGTCGATCGTGGGGCCGTCCGTGCCGTCCGCACCGATGTTCAGCACCAAGTCGCAGTGAATGGCGTCATCCGCGGCGTCGATGGTCAGCGTGCCGCTCTCAACGTTCAAAAGCTGCTCGGCGTTGATCGCGTCGTTGACAGGCGCGTCGATATTCAGTGTCAAATCGCGGATGGTCAGCGACGCTTCGCCGTCCTCATCCGTCGTCGCGCCGGATTTGATGCCGTTTTTGCCGTTGGCCGTGATGGTCAACTCTCCATCGCCGCAGAGGGTGACGGTCGAACCGTCCTTGCACTTAATGACGGCGTTTTCGGCATTTTCGTTTTCGGGGTAGTTGTCATCATTGTTCTGCTCGGTATCGCTCAGGGAATTCGTCGTACCGGCGGAAGCGAGGATCGTCACCTCGCTCGACTTGCCGCAGGTGATGGCGGCGGTGTTCTCACTCGTAAGTGTCAGGCCGTCCAGCACCAGCGTCACGCCGGTCATACCCTTTTTCACCTTGATGGAGCCGTCCGCGCAGCTGCCGGAGACGGTGTAGGTACCGCTGTCGGTGATGGTGAGCGCCGTGCCGTCGATCTCGTAGCCCGTGTTAGTCTCGCCCGCGGCGATCACGCCGCTGTCGGTAAAGGTAAAGGTCACATCGCTTGCCGCGTCCGCCGTACTATTATTTATCGTACCGGCGCAGGCCGTGAGCGACAGCGCCAGCGCCGACGCGCACAGGAAAGGCAGTAGTTTTTTCATCATAATATCTCCTCAATCAATGATCTCGCATGGTCCCCCCGGGGCGGGGCACGCGCTTTTTTCGCTCTCTGCGCCCGCTCCTTTTAGCCTGGCGACAGCATACCCGCTTTGCCTAAAGGTTACCTAAAGAAAATAAAGATTTTACCTTTAGGTTTCTTTTAGGTTGCGCGTTCATACTTGAGCGCACAAAGGAGGTTCGACACCATGGCGATCCAATGCTGTTTTGAACGATATGAAAAGAAATACTGCCTGACCCTTTCCCAGCAGCGTTTTTTATTGGAGCGGATGACGCCCTATATGAAAAAGGACGCGTACGGCGAGTACACCATCTGCAACATTTATTATGATACCGACGACTACCGCCTAATTCGCGCGTCGCTCGAAAAGCCCGTCTATAAGGAAAAGCTGCGCGTGCGCAGCTACGGCGTGCCGCAGGCGGACGGCAGGGTCTTTGTCGAGCTCAAGAAAAAATTCGATGGCGTCGTCTACAAGCGGCGCATCACAACAGGCATTCAGAATGTGGAGCCGTTTCTCTCCGGTGAGCTGCCGAGTGAAAACTTTGGCCAGATCGGACGCGAGATCGGCTATTTTCAGTCGTTTTATCAGACCGTGCCCAAAGTCTTCATCGGCTACGACCGGCTTGCCTTTGCCGGCATCGACGATCCGCAGCTCCGCATCACGTTCGACACGAACTTACGGTGGCGCGACACGGATGTCGACCTCCACCTCGGCGACCACGGCGCGCCCATCGCGCTGCCCTGCGGCGATGTGCTGATGGAGGTCAAGATTCCCGGCGCGTGCCCGCTGTGGCTCTGCCATCTACTCTCCGACGTCGGGGCGTTCCCCGCGTCGTTTTCCAAATACGGTGCCTGCTACCGTGACGAGTTGTCCGCAGGCGTCCACACGACCAATTTAAAGGAGGATACCTTCTGTGCTTAACTCGATCTTAGGAAGCGAATTGACGCTCGTCTCGTTTCTCGTCTGTACGGCGGTGTCGCTGCTGCTTGGCGTCGGCACGGCGCTCGTTTCCATGTACCGCTCGCGTACGACGCAGAGCTTCGCCGTCACGCTCGCGATCTTACCCGCCGTGGTGCAGCTTGTCATCATGCTGGTGAACGGCAACCTCGGCGCGGGCGTCGCGGTGGCGGGCGCGTTCGGGCTCGTGCGCTTCCGCTCCGCACCGGGCACGGCGAAGGAGATCGGCGCGCTGTTCCTTGCGATGGCCATCGGCCTTGCGACCGGCATGGGCTATGTATGGCTCGCTGTCATGGCGTTTGCCATCGTCTCGGCGGTGATGCTGCTGCTCACGGCGGTGAATTTCGGCGGCGCGGACGAGCACGAGCGCGTGCTCAGGATCACGATCCCCGAAAGTCTCGACTACGACGGTCTTTTCGACGATCTCTTTGAAAAGTACACCAAGTCCTGCGTGCTCGAGCGCGTGAAAACGAGCAACATGGGCACGCTCTACGAGCTCACCTACCGCGTCATCCTGCCTGATGGCAACGCGCCCAAGGCGTTTTTGGACGAACTGCGCTGCCGCAACGGCAACCTCAACATCACCTGCGGGCGCGAGGCGACAAAAGACGCGCTCTGAGGCATCTTGATTTTTGCCCGCGCGCTCTTTATACTACACGTATCACCGGAAATCAGAGGGGGAACCTTTTATGCGGCTGCTGATCGCAGAAGATGAAGTGGACCTTGCCGAGGCGCTGACGGTCTTTTTTGAAAAAAATCACTTCTCCGTCGACGCCGTGCACAACGGCTTCGACGCCTATGAATATGCCTCGTCGGGCGCATACGACGCAGTCATTTTAGACGTGATGATGCCCAAGATGGACGGTATTCAAGTGCTCGAAAAGCTGCGGCAGGAGGGCGTGAAAACGCCCATCATGATGCTCACGGCCAAGGGCCAGAAGAGTGACCGCATCACGGGCTTCAACGCCGGCGCGGACGACTATCTTCCCAAGCCCTTCGACCCCGACGAGCTCTTGAGCCGCGTGCGCGCCATCCTGCGCCGCAGCGAGGCCTACCAGCCGACGGTGCTCGCCTACGGCGATCTGACGCTCGACCCCGGCAGCGGCAATTTGAGCTGCGGCAGCGAGTCCATCCGCCTGAGCGGGCGTGAGTTCCAGATCATGGAGCTTTTCATGCGCTCGCCGCGGCAGGTCTTTTCCGCCGAGCGCATCATGGAGCGCGTGTGGGGCTGGGATAATGAGGCGGAGATCAACGTCGTATGGGTGAACATCTCGAATCTTCGCAAAAAGCTCAAGTCCATCGGCTCGCACGTCACCCTGCAGGCAAACCGCGGCCTCGGCTACGTGTTGGAGGAGAGCGTATGATCAAGCGCCTGCGAAACCGCTTCATCCGTATCGCGATGCTCTCCGTCACGGCGGTGATGATGCTGCTGACGATCATCCTGAACGTCGCCAACTACGTCTCGACCGATTCCGACCTGAAGCAAACGCTGACGCTCATCTACGAGAACGCGGGCACCATCCCCCACTCGCGCTTTCAGCTGCCGGACAGCGCCGACGCGCCGACACCGCCGGAAAATGACGGCGGCAGCGGCGACATCGCCCCCGCGCTGCCCGACGATGCGGACGATTCACAGACGCCGCAGGCCCCGCCCGACGACAAAATCGCGCGGCGTGAGGGGCCGTTCACGGCGGAAACGCCGTTCTCCACGCGCTTTTTTGTCCTGCACTACACATCAAGTGGCACGCTGACACAGGCAGGCCTCGACAATATCGCCTCCGTCACGACGGATGACACGCAAACCTACCTCTCCGCCGCGCTCGCACACGGCGCGGGCTACGGCTACTTCAACAGTTATCGCTTTTTCGTCGCGCAGACGGATGACGGCGAGAATATCGCCATCTTCCTCGACTGCTACCACGAGCTGCGTGCGATGCGCGTGGTGCTCGTGTGGTCGCTGCTCGCCGATGCGGCGTGCATCCTGCTCGTCTTCTTGCTTGTCGTGCTGCTCTCGCGCCGGGCCATCGACCCAGTGGTTCACAGCGCGCAGCAGCAGAAGCAGTTCATCACCGACGCGAGCCATGAACTGAAAACGCCCATCACCGTCATTGCCACGAGCCTCAAGGTGCTCGAAATGGAGACTGGCAAGCAGAAATGGATCGACAAGGCGATGGCGCAGACGGAAAAGCTCACCTCGCTCGTCAACTCGCTCGTCACGCTCTCACGCATGGACGAGGAGGATTCGCCGCTCAAGATGGAGGACTTTCCCGTGAGCGACGCCGTGCGCGAAACGGCGGAATCGTTCATCGACTTTGCCGCGTCGAAGGGGCACGAGCTGCACCTTTCGATCACGGACGGCCTCACCTATCGCGGCGACGAGTACGCCGTGCGCCAGCTCGTCTCGATCCTGCTCGACAACGCGGTCAAATATGCACTGCCGGATTCCCCCATTGAATTCTCGCTCGAAAAGGCGAAGCGCGGCGTCGTCCTCCGCTCGTCGAACGCCTGCGAGGATGTTGCGCCTGAAAACGCGCAGAAGCTCTTCGACCGCTTCTACCGTGCCGATCAATCCCGCTCGTCGGGCAGTGGCTTCGGCATCGGCCTTTCGATCGCGCGCTCGATCGCCGAGGGGCACCACGGCTCCATCCGCGCCATCGCGGACGATGGGAAGATCACCTTCACCGCTGAGCTCAAATAAACGGCCTTTGGGCAAGAAAAACGCTTCGCAGAAGTTCTGCGAAGCATTTTTCTTATCAAAGGCTTTTCTCCCCGCCCGTGACGGTCTCGATGGCGCAGGCGATAAACTTTTTCGCTGCGGGCGAGGCCTCTTTGAGCGACGGGACCGAGATGCCGAGCGTCACGAACTGCGGCGGGTCGAACGGGATCTCCGCCACCGTGCCGCTCCACTTGCGCGAGATGAGCCGCTGGTTGAAGCTGACGCCGAGCCCCGCCTCGACCATGTTGTAGGTCGTGAAGCCGTCGCGCGTCGTAAAGCAGGTCTGCGGGTGCAGGTCATGCTGCTCGAGCAGGCGGTCCTGATCGGTGTCGTGATTCGGCGAGGTGTGGATGAACGGCTCGTTCTGCAAGCGCATAAGCGGAAAGGCATCCGCCGCTGCCAACTCGTGCCCGCGCGGCAGCCACGCGACCAATTCGTCGCGAAAGACCGGCAGCCAGTCGTACTTGTCGCCCTGCATCTGCGCGCCGAAACAGCAGTCGACCGAGCGCTCGTTCAGCCAGCGTGCCATCTCGAGGTTGCCGCCCTCCTGCATGCGCACGGTCACGCCCGGATAGCGGGCGCGGAACGCCGTCAGGATCTCTGGCATCCACAGGGCCGAAATGCTGTAATAGCAGCCGATCGTCAGTGAGCCCTTTGACACGCCGCCGATCTCCGCGCTGAGCTGCTCGGCGTTGTGGTGCGCGCGCACGACCTCGCGCAGCAGCGGCAGCATGAGCTTTCCGTTTTCCGTGAGCTGCACGCCCTTTTTGCTGCGAAGAAACAGCGGAAAGCCGAGTTCTTCTTCCAGCGTGCCGATCATGCGCGTCACGCCCGACTGCGTGTAACCCAAAAGCTCTGCCGTGGCCGTCAGGCTGCCGAGCTCTGCCGCGGCAAGGAATGCCTCGCATTTGACCGCTTCCATACGCCCTCCTATCCATGATTTTATATCATGTTTTTCATTTCAAATAACCGTTTGCGTCATGTTTTCTCTTATTCTACAATAGCAGTCAGAAACCGTCAATCCTGTTTTTGAAACGAGGTCTTTTTTCATGGAGCATCGTCTTTCTTTTTCCTGTGATTATCTCGAGGGCGCGCATCCCGCTATCCTGCAGCGCATGTGCGAAACGAATTTTGCGCAGACCGCCGGTTACGGCACGGATGAATACTGCGCCTCCGCGCGCGAAAAAATTCGTGCCGCCTGCGGCGCGCCGAACGCAGAGATTCACTTCCTTGTCGGCGGCACGCAGACGAACGCGACCGTCATCGACGCGCTGCTGCGCTCTTACGAGGGTGTGATCGCCGCGGACACGGGGCACATCAGCGTGCACGAGGCCGGCGCCATCGAGTTCGGCGGGCACAAGGTGCTCACGCTGCCGCAGGAGAACGGCAAGATCACCGCATCCCAAATCCGCACACTGCTTGATCAGTACGAGGACGACGCGAACCGCGACCACACGGTCATGCCCGGGATGGTCTACCTCTCCCAGCCGACGGAGTACGGCACGCTCTATTCCAAAAAGGAGCTTGCGGCCATCAGCGCGCTCTGCCGCGAAAAGCGCCTGCCGCTCTATATCGACGGCGCGCGCCTTGCCTACGCGCTCGCCTGTCCTGAAAACGACGTGACACTGCGCGACCTTGCCGCGCTGTGCGACATTTTCTACATCGGCGGCACGAAATGCGGCGCGCTGCTCGGCGAGGCGGTCGTCATTCCCCAGCCGGGGCTCATTCCACACTTTTTCACCATCATCAAGCAGCACGGCGCGCTGCTCGCCAAGGGACGGCTGCTCGGCATCCAGTTCGACACGCTCTTTACCGATGGGCTCTACGAGCGCATCGGCGCAGACGCCGTTCGCTACGCCGACGCTATCCGGCGCGCGATGGCGGAAAACGGCTATTTGCCCTGTTTCCCCTCCCCGACGAACCAGAGCTTCTGCATCGTCAGTGAGCAGCAGCGCAAAGAGCTCGCCGAGCGCGTGGACTTCTCCGTCTGGGAGCAATATGACGAGACGCACAGCATCATCCGCTTTGCCACAAGCTGGGCGACGCGGGAAGAGGATGTGAACGCGCTCTGCCGCATCCTGCGCGAGTGCACCGCGCAGGAAAAGGCAGCGTCCTAAAATCAAAAAAGAGCTTTCTCCGATTTTCAGGAGAAAGCTCTTTTTATTTCATTGCGCTGCGCTCAGTTCTTTTTCATCAGCTGTTCATCCTGCTGCAAAAGCTGCTGCGTGATGATATCGAGCTGACGGTGCTTGGCCATGCGGTCGGCGATGTTGTTCTGCACCAGCTCCGTCTCCTGATGGCCGCGGAAGGACAGCTTAAGCAGAATCGGCGTCAGGATCGTGCCGCATACGACCGTGATGACGACCGGCGTCATCATCGCGGGCGACAGCACACCCATCGAAAGGCCGCGGTTGGCGACGATCAGCGCGACTTCGCCGCGGCAGGCCATGCCCACGCCGACCTGGATGCTCTCGCGCGTGGTGAACTGGCACGCCTTGGCGCCAAGGCCGCAGCCAAGCAGCTTCGAGATGATCGAAACGAGCAGCAGCAAAATCGAGAAGACGACCACGCCGCCCGTCAGACCCGTGATCTGCACATTGATACCGATGCTCGCGAAGAACACCGGCGTGAGCAGAAGATACCCGAGGGGGTTGTACTTCGTCTGGATGTAGGTGCCCTTGGGCGTGCACGCGACGGCAAGGCCCGCGGCGTAAGCGCCCGTGATGTCGGCCACGCCGAAAAACTCCTCGGCGCAGTAGGCCATCACAAGGCACAGGACAAAGGCGAACACGGAGTTTCTGTGGCT
>OHAF01000845.1_pt1 | contig 31460 bp, 28 predicted proteins | sample 1577041 | NCBI WGS metagenome assembly OHAF01 (sample SAMEA3541495, study PRJEB24748) | human gut metagenome | biome: human gut; feature: human-associated habitat; material: faeces | place: China | collected 2012
CATAAAGCACTCGCCGCTGCTGCCGCCCACAAAGAAGCCTACAGCGCCCTCGTTGATGTTGCGCTGCATCAGCTTTTGCAGCGCGGCAGCGTCCACATTGCCCGCCTGGTCATACGCAGTAATGCTGGCCACGTAGATACCGGCCAGTTCCTGTTTGGTTTTCATATTGACTCCTCCTGCACTTGGTTGCAATTAAACAAACCATTCTTAATTGTATGATAGCACAGGACTGCGGCACATACAATTGACTTTTGCGCCAAAAAAGAAGGGGGACTTTTCAGCGATTCGACAGGATTCACACAGGCAGCTCGGTCCAGCACGCCAAATGGTGCATGGCTCGCACAATGTTGCACTGCTCCAGCAGGGTGCCTGCACCATCGCACATGGTGGGGTACCACATGGGATGGCTGAGCTTGCCGTCTGTACCAACAAGGGCGGTCCAGCCGGCTGCATACTGGAAATGCAGGTGGCTCAGCAAGCCGCCATGGGCACGGGCGGTGCGCTCCGGCATCGGCGGCATGGCCAGCAGGCAGCGGAACTGCGGGTGCTGCAGGGCACCGGCGGTCTCAAACTTGGCACAGACTTTTCCCTCCAGCCCTTTTTCCAGCGCGCCGGTAAAGTGGTAAACGGCGCTGTCCAGCGGCTGACCGGCAGCATCCAGCCAGGTGATGCGCAGGTCCTGGGCGTTGGCAGCTTCGATCTGCCAGCCACCCAGTACGGGGCCTGCCAGTGCCGTGCCGCACGCCCGCTGCCAGAACGTTTTTACGCCCTCCTGAAACATCGGCAGGGCTTTGGCGGCTTCTTCGGCCTGCGTCCAACATGCCTGCATGGCGGGGGCGGTGCTGACCAGATAGCTCTCAAAATTCTGCCAGCTGCCCAGCCAATCTTTTTGTTGGTAGTTCATCGTCCTCTTTCCTCCTTGTCGTTCCACTGGATCACGCGGTCGCACCAATCGGCGGCCAGTTCTTCATCGTGGGTGATGACCAGCACGATTTTGCCTGCCAGTTTTAACTGCTGCAACAGCTGGCCGACCTGCTGCATGTGGGCATGGTCCAGGCCGCTGGTGGGCTCGTCCAGCACGATCAGATCCTTGCCGGAGAGCATGGCCGCGGCCACCACAACGCGCTGCTTCTGCCCGCCGCTCAGGCTCATGGGGTGGCGGTCGGCCAGCATGGTCAGGCCCAGGGCGGCCAATATCTCGTCACAGCGTTCCGGTTGGGCAGCGCCCAGCAGCACTTCCTCCCGCACGCTGTCGCTGAACAGCTGATAGTTGACATCCTGCATAACCAAAAAGCTGCGGCGGGTGCAGCTGCGGGGCTTGGCCGGTGCGCCGTCCCAGAGGATCTGCCCGCCCAGAGGTTTGAGCAGCCCGCAAAGGGTGCGTGCCAGCGTACTTTTGCCAATGCCGTTGTGGCCCATCAGGCCCACGATCTCACCATAGGCCAGCGAGAAGTCAGGCAGTGTGCGGATGGGGCTGCGCTTGCTGTAGCCCAAGGTCAACCCTTTGCTTTGAATGGCCGCCTGCGCCGGGGCTGGAGGATGTGTATCTGCACTACTTCGGCGCGGAGGACGGGCTATGAGCTATGAGCTGCGGAAAATTCTGGGCAACCGCTATGTGATGCTCCTGCTCGCGCTGGCTGTCGCGGTGAATGCGGCGCTGTTCTACCGCCGCTGTACGGAGGACCTCGGCGGCTTCACCCGCGCGGACGTCCGGGCGGAGTATGCCCATCTGGACACGCTGGAGCAGGAGTATGACGCCCTGCTCAACGGAATCTACGGCGAGGACGTCGGTATCACGCAGGTGCCGGACGAGGACCTCCGGCGCTACGCCCTGCTGAGCACGGTTCGCGACGAGGTCGAGACGACGAAAAATTACCCCGAATACCTCCGCGGCCTCTGCGCTGAGACCGAGGCCAAGCTGCGCCTTGGCCTGTTTTCCGCCGATCCCTTTGCCGAGCGCACGCTGGAAAAGGGCCTTGCGGCCTACAGCGCCCTGCTCGGCGTGCGGCTGGAGCCGTCCTTCCCGGACGGCGTGGAGGTGCTGCTGGACTGGCGGCTGACGGACCTGCTGCTTCTGCTGTTTGCGGCGGTCTCAGGGCTGGTCCTGCTGACGGGAGAGCGCAGCGCGGGCCTGATGGTGCTGCTGCGCCCGACGCGGCGCGGCCACGGCGCGCTCTACTGGCGCAAGGCTGCCGCCATGCTGGCAACGGTGCTTGCGGGCGTCGTGCTGCTCTATGGCGCGAATCTGGCCGTTTCTGCCGCCGTCCTCGGGCTGGGCGACCCGGCGCGCCCCATCCAGACGATCCCCAGCATGCAGAGCTGCCCGGTCCCGCTGACGGTGTTTGGCTGGCTTTTGTGCTTTTTGGGCGAAAAGCTCCTATGGGGCTGGGCCGTGGGCGCGCTGTTCTTCCTGCTGTGCACCACGACAGGCCGCGCGTGGGCCGCGTTCCTGCTTGCGGGCGGCGGCGCGGGGCTTGCCCTGCTGCTCGGCAGCCGCGGCTCACTTTGGCCCCGGCTGCTCAGCCTCAGTCGTGCGGCCGAGGTCGAGGAGAGCTGGCGTGGCTGCATTTATCTGAATTTCTTCGGCCTGCCGCTCCGGCAGACGGCGCTGCTTCCCGCTATGCTCCTGCTGCTGACGGTGGGTGGCTGCCTCGGCGGCGCGGTGGTGTTTTGCCGCACGCAGGCGGTCCAGCCGGTGCGCCAGCGCCGGGGCCTGCCGCTGCCGCGCCTGCGGCACACGGTGCTGCTGGCCTATGAGGCGCGGAAGCTCCTGCTCACGGGCGGGGCGCTGCTGGTGCTTGCGGTGTTTGTGCTGGTGCAGGTCGGGAGCTATCGCGATTTCCGGGCCTATTTCAATGCGGACGAATGGTTCTACCGCGCGTATTCCGAAAAGCTGGCGGGCGAGCCAACGCCGGAAAAGAACGCTTATCTTGCCTCGGAGACGGCCCGCTTTGCGGAGCTGCAGAACGAGCTTGCGGACTATGCCCGCATCACGGAGGGCAACGAGGATGCGCTGCAGTTCATGGCGCGCGACGTTCTCTCGGCCCTACGGGCGCAGGAAGGCTTTGAGCAGGCAAAGCAGCAGTATGAGCAGCTGCAGCCGGGGCAGTCCTATGTCTATGAGACGGGCTATAACGTCCTGCTAGGCTACTTTGGTGTGAAGAAGGACCTGCTGGACCTTGCGAAGCTGTTCTTCTTCCTGACGGTCGCGCTGTCCGCCGTGTTTGCCATGGAGCAGGAGACGGGCGTTGCCGTTCTGCAGACGGCGGCCGGAGCGAACGGCCGCGTGCTGCGGCGCAAGCTGCTGCTCACGGCGGTGCTGGTGCTCCTGATGGTGACGGCGGCCTTCCTGCCGCGCCTGCTTGCCGTCCGCGGGGCCTACGGACTGCCGGAGTGGGGCGCACAGGCAAACAGCCTGCCCCTGCTGAGCGGCGTGCCAGCGGGCTGGCGCATCCGGACCGTTCTGGGGCTGCGCGCGCTCGTGCATGTGCTGCTCGGCGCAGGCGGTGCGGCGGTCATCCTGCTGCTGTCGCGCAAAACACGCAGCACCATTCAGACGATGCTCATCGCGGCGGGCATTCTCGTAGTCCCGACGGTCGCGGCCGCACTACTCTGGTAGAACGAAAAAAACAGACTGCCGGCGGGCCATTGCGGCCCGGTCCGGCAGTCTGCCTTTGTGCAGTTTTTCTGGTGGTTATGCATCGTCCTCTGCGGCGCGCAGCGGGCGGCGGCGGAACAGCAGCGAGATGCACCACAGTCCCGCGAGGCCGACGATCGTGTAGATGATGCGGCTGACGACGGCCGTCTGGCCGCCGAAGATCCAGGCGACCAGATCGAATTTGAAAATGCCGACCAGCCCCCAGTTGATCGAGCCGATGATGCTCAGGATCAGCGCAAGCATGTCCATCTTGATTTCCCTCCTGTTGTCATATGCTGTGGATAGTATGCACACCCGGTGCGCAGATTATACGGAAAATCGCGGGTCTGCCGAAAACTGCCCCGATTTTTTTGTGCACTATTTCGGCCGGGCCGTGCTTGACAGACACCGGAACTTGCAGTACGATATATGCGTTTTGTGCCTGCGCGGTACTACCATATCTTGTGTGCGAGAGGAGACAGTCATGACGCAGAAAATGATCCGCAAGCGGGACGGGCGTCTCGTAGAATTTCATACAGAAAAGATCCGGAACGCGATCTGGCGTTCATTCCTCGGTGTCGGGCAGACCGGCATGGAGGACGTCTCCGACGCGCTAGCCCGCAAGGTGGAGACCATGCTCGAGCTCGAGGACTGCGAGCCGGAGGTCGAGCATGTGCAGGACCTTGTGGAGCAGGTGCTGATGCAGGAGGGCTACGGCCGCACGGCCAAGGCCTATATTCTTTACCGCGAGGAGCGCAGCCGCGCGCGGCAGGTGAATTCCAGCCTCATGCGCAAGTTTGAGGAGATCACGTTCAAGGATGCCGCCGATTCGGACATCAAGCGCGAAAACGCCAACATCGATGGCGACACCGCCATGGGTACCATGCTGCGCTACGGCTCCGAGGCCGCCAAGCAGTTCTCCGAGTCCTTCCTGATGAAGCCGGAGTATGCCACGGCGCATGAGCGCGGCGATATCCACATCCACGATCTTGATTTTTACGCGCTGACGACAACGTGCTGCCAGATCGACCTGCTTTCGCTGTTCCACGGCGGCTTTTCCACCGGCCTCGGCCACATCCGCGAACCGCAGAGCATCGCGTCGTATGCGTCGCTGGCCTGCATCGCCATTCAGTCGAACCAGAACGACCAGCACGGCGGCCAGAGCATCGTGAATTTTGACTATGCCATGGCCGAGGGCGTTGCCAAGACGTATCGCGCCTGCTACCGCCAGAACCTCAGCCGTGCGCTGGAGCTGCTGTGCGGCGTGACGCCGACGGATGCCCAGCTCCGGGGCTTTGCGGCTTCACTGGCCGAAAAAGGCCTGACTCCGGCGCTTGCCGGGCAAAAGGCCTATGACGATGCCGAGGCGGCGCAGCTCAAGGCTGCCTTCGGCTGCGTGGAGGGCGATATCCGCCGCGCGCAGGAATTCGCCGCCCGCCGCGCTGCGGAGGAGACGGACCGCGCGACGTATCAGGCCATGGAATCGCTTATCCACAATCTGAACACCATGGAGTCCCGCTCCGGCTCGCAGACGCCGTTTTCCTCCATTAACTACGGCATGGATACCTCGCCGGAGGGCCGTCTTGTGATGAAAAGCCTGCTGCTCGCCACGGAGGCCGGGCTTGGCAGCGGCGAGACGCCGATCTTCCCCATTCAGATCTTCCGCGTGAAAAACGGCGTGAATCTCAACGAGGGAGAACCGAACTACGACCTGTTCCGGTTGGCCTGCCGCTGCAGCGCCAAGCGCCTGTTCCCGAATTTCTCATTCCAGGATGCCCCGTTCAACCTGAAATATTACAAGGAGGGCCATCCCGAAACGGAGATCGCCTATATGGGCTGCCGCACGCGTGTGGTGGCGAATGCCTACGATCCCTCCCGCGAGGTCACGGCGCGGCGCGGCAACCTTTCCTTTACATCCATCAATCTGCCGCGGCTCGCCATTCTGGCACGCGGCGACCGCGAGGCCTTTTTCCGCAGCCTCGATGAGATGCTCGACCTTGTCGTCGGCCAGCTGCTCGAGCGGCTCGAGATCCAGAGCCGCCGCCGCGTGCGCAACTTCCCCTTCCTGATGGGGCAGGGCGTCTGGCTGGACTCCGAAAAGCTCGGCCCGGACGATGAGGTGCGCGAGGTGCTCAAGCACGGCACGCTCTCCATCGGCTTCATCGGCCTTGCCGAGTGCCTGAAGGCGCTGACCGGCGCGCACCACGGCGAAAGCGCCGAGGCGCAGGCGCTCGGGCTTGAGATCATCGGCCGCATCCGCGACCGTGCCGACCGAGAGTCGGCGGCCCGCGGCCTGAACTTCTCCTGCCTTGCCACCCCGGCGGAGGGCCTCTCCGGCCGCTTCGTCCGGATGGATGCCAAGCGCTTCGGCGTGATCCCCGGCGTGACGGACCGTGAGTATTACACGAACAGCTTCCATGTGCCGGTGTATTATCCGATCTCGGCCTTTAACAAGCTCCGCATCGAGGCACCCTATCATGCGCTGACGAACGGCGGCCATATCTCCTACATTGAAATGGACGGCGATCCGCTGCAGAATCTGCCCGCATTCGAGAAGGTCGTGCGCTTTATGGGCCAGTGCGGCATCGGCTACGGCTCCATCAACCACCCGGTCGACCGCGACCCGCTCTGCGGCTTCAACGGTATTATCGGCGATACCTGCCCGCGCTGCGGCCGCCGCGAGACGCCGGACCAGCCGTTTGAGCGTATCCGCCGCATTACGGGCTACCTGGTCGGTACGCTCGACCGCTTCAACAACGGTAAGCGCGCCGAGGAGCGCGACCGTGTCAAGCACGGGGTGACGGACTGATGCGCATTGCCGGAACGGTCTCCGAGTCCATTGTGGACGGCCCCGGTCTTCGACTGACCGTATTCACGCAGGGCTGCCCGCATCATTGTCCCGGCTGTCACAATCCACAGACACATGACCCGGCGGGCGGCCGCGAGGAAAGTACGGCGGCGCTGCTGGCGCGGTATGCGGCCGATCCGCTGCTCGACGGCCTGACGCTCTCCGGCGGCGAGCCGATGGAGCAGGCGGCGGAATGCGCCGCGCTGGCCGAGGCCGTGCACGCGCTGGGCGGCAATGTCTGGGTCTACACGGGCTGGCGCTATGAGGCGCTCGTGCAGGAGTCAGACCCGGCGCGCCTGCGGCTGCTGGCGGCTGCCGATGTGCTCGTGGACGGACCGTATGTCGAGGCGGAGCGCTCTCTGGAGCTCCGCTGGCGCGGCAGCCGGAACCAGCGCCTCATCGACCTGAACGCGACACGCAGAACCGGGAGGCTTACCTTGCTAACGGAATAAAAAAGCTGCTGCAGCACAATCGCTGCAGCAGCTTTTATGTCCGGGACTGAGAAAAGCTCTGATATATTCAGAGATCCCCATTAAAATGCCCAGTTGCCGTCGCGGAAGATCGGCACGGTGCGGCCGTCGCGCGTGTGCGCGTCGATGGACAGGTCGGCGGAGCCGATCATGAAGTCCTCATGCACCATGGAATCGTTGATGCCCTTGGCACGGCACTCGTCGAGCGTGTAGTTCTCAAAGTTTTTGATCGTGTCGGCAAAGCCCATGCCGAGCGCCAGATGGCAGGCGGCGTTCTCGTCGAACAGCGTGTTGTAGAACAGCAGGCCGGAATTCTGGATCGGGGAGTTATAGGGAACGAGCGCGCACTCGCCAAGATAGGAAGCGCCCTCATCCATGGAGATGAGCTTCTGCAGAAGCGCCTCGTTCTTTTCGGCGTGGACCTCGACGGCCTTGCCGCCCTCAAAGCGGATGGAGAAGTTCTCGATGAGCTGGCCCTGATAGGACAGCGGCTTTGTGGAATAGACGATGCCCTCTGCCACGCCGCGCTTCGGGGAGATGAAGACCTCCTCCGTCGGGATGTTCGGGTTGAAGAAGTGGCCGAGCAGAGAGTTCTCGCCGCCGCCCTTGAATTCGGCGTCATCGATCATGCCGACCTTGAAATTCGTGCCGTTCGAGCTGTGATACTCCAGCTCCGTGATGCCGAGGTCGTTCAGATAGGCACAGCGGCGGGCAAGGTCCTCGTTATGGGCCTTCCATGCGGCGACGGGGTCGTCGTCCACGCGGGAGGCGGCCAGAATGGCTTCCCACAGCTTCTCGACGGCCTGTGCCTTCGACAGGTTCGGGAAGAGCTTCTTGGCCCACGCAACACCGGGGACGGCTGCGATGCACCACTGATACTTGTTCTCGATCTGGTCGCGGTACGGGCGGATGACCTTGTACTTAGCCTGACCGGCCTTGGCCATCTTTTCCTGATTGACGCCGCGCAGGCCGTCCGGGTCCTCGGAGATCAGGTAGATGCGGCAGGGAATCTCATCGACATAATGCTGCCAGCGGGCCTCCTCCCAGTTTTCCAGCGTGGAGAGGTTCTTCTGGCTGCGCCAGCGGACATGGAGCTTCGTCAGCGGCTGATAGTCCCAGTCCACCACAACGCGCTTGGCACCGGCGCGGTAGCATTCCTCAACGACCATCTTTACGAATTCGGGCTGATCGAGCTCGGCGGCGATGAAGACCTCCTGACCCTTCTGGACATTGACGCCGACCGTGGCGATCAGCGTGGCATATTTGCGCAGTACGGACTTTTTCATATTGTCCTCCTTGTAATAATGAATGGAATCTATCGCTATTCTAGCAGAAACCCCACCGGAATGCAACCGAAAATGCATGCGGAAGTTTCTCGTTGCAAATTCCCGCCGAAACGGGTAGAATAGAGAAAGAAATCCATACCACGGAGGAACCTATGACAAACGAAGCTTTTCAGGCGCTGCTTGCGCGCGGCCCCGTGCTGCTCGACGGCGCGACCGGCTCGAACCTGATGCGTGCGGGCATGCCGCGCGGCATCTGCACGGAGGTCTGGGTCACAGAACATCCGGAGCCTCTGCTGGCTCTGCAGCGGGACTATATCGCGGCCGGGTCGCAGATCATCTATGCGCCGACGTTCTGCGCCAACCGGCGCGGGCTTGCACGCTGCGGCCGAGAGAACGATGTTGCGCTTCTGAACCGGCAGCTCGTTGCACTGTCACTTGAAGCGGCGGATGGCCACGCGCTCGTGGCAGGCGACCTCACGACGACCGGCGTGCCGCTCGAGCCTGCCGGGACGATGACATATCACGAGCTGTTTGAAATTTACACGGAGCAAATTACGGCATTGGCCGAGGCCGGGGCCGACCTGCTCGTTGTGGAGACCATGCTCGGCATCGACGAGATGACCGTCGCCCTCGAGGCGGCGCAGAGCGTCTGCACACTGCCGGTCCTGTGCAGCATGACGGTGCAGGCCGACGGCAGCGGCTATTTCGGCGGGACCTGCGTCGAGGCCGTGGAGACGCTGCAGGAGCTCGGCGCGGCCGCCGTCGGCATCAACTGCTCCACCGGCCCGGACCAGCTCGAGAGCCTTGTGCGCAACATGAGGCAGGCTGCAAAGGTGCCGCTCCTTGTCAAGCCGAATGCGGGTATGCCGGAGATCTCGCCGGAGGGCGAGGCCATCTATTCCATGGGCCCGGCGGCATTCGCGCAGCATATGCGCACGCTGATCGATGCCGGAGCTGCACTCGTCGGCGGCTGCTGCGGCACGGATCCGCGCTATATTTCCGCCCTGCGGGACGTTTTGCCCAGATAATGCTCCGCCTGCTGCGCCGCCGCTGCGCCGTCCGAGACGGCCGTAACGATCTGGCGCAGCTGCTTTTCCCGCACGTCGCCTGCGGCAAAAACGCCCGGCAGGCCGGTCCGCGTCGTCTCGTCCGCGCAGTAATAGCCGTCCGGCGTCCGGCGGAGCTGCTCGCCGCCGAGGGCGGAGACAGGCGTGCGGCCGATGCAGACAAACAGGCCGCTGATCTCCAGCTCCCGGCCGTTCTGCAGGCGGATGCCGGTCAGGCGCTCACGGCCCAGCAGCTCCGTTACGATGCTGTTCCGGCAGAATGTCACATTGTCCTGCTTTTCCAGCGCCGCCAGCTCTGCGGCAGATGCCCGGAACGTGCTGCGGCGGTGCACGAGCGACACATGGCGGCACAGTCTCGACAGCAGCAGGGCTTCGCTGACGGCGGAATTGCCGCCGCCGACCACGGCGACGTCCTTCCCGCGGAAAAACGCCCCGTCGCAGGCGGCGCAGTAGCTCACGCCGTGCAGCTCGTCCTCCTGCGGCAGCCCGAGCCTCCGCGGGCCCGCTCCCGTGGCGAGCACAACGGTCCGGGCAAGGACCGGCCCGCCGTCCGTCTGCAGCTCCTTTACGCGGCCGGTGAGCTGCGCGCTGCGGACGTCGGCCAGCAGAAAAATGGCTCCCGCGCGCTCCGCACCCGCTTTCATATCCGCAGCCAATGCGGCCCCGTCGATGCCGTCCACAAAACCGGGGTAATTCTCAATGTGCTGCGTCTGCGCCATCTGCCCGCCGGGGCCGAGCCGCTCGAGAACGAGCACGTCCAGCCCGGCGCGGGCGGCATAGAGAGCCGCCGTGCAGCCCGCCGGTCCGGCCCCGACCACGGCCATGTCATAGCATCTCATGCTTCGCCGCTCCGCAGGAATTTCTCCAGCTCCGTCAGCGTTTTTGCGCCGGTCGTGCGCCGGAGCAGCCTGCCGGAGCGGAACAGCAGCAGCGTCGGGACGGTCAGCACGTCAAACCGCGCCGCAAGCTCGGGCTGGGCGTCCACATCGACCTTTCCGATGCGCAGCTCCGGCCGAGCCTCTGCCAGCGTCTCCAGCACCGGCGCAAGCGCACGGCACGGGCCGCACCACGCGGCAAAGAGGTCTACGAGCACCGGACCCTCGGCCTGCAGGACCTCCTGCTCGAAATTTTCTTCCGTCAAAGGTAAAATCGGCATAAAAATCGCTCCCTTCGGCGCTTAGTCTGCGCAGAAGGGAGCAATTCTATGTTCATAACGGAAGCGGAGCGTCGTTTTCGTAGGTCAGATAGCGGAAGCAATGGCCGCCGTCCTCCTGCAGGGGGCCGGTGTCCGTGCAGCGCCAGTTCGGGAGCCGGTCCAGATCGGGGAAAAACCGGTCGGCAGGCAGGTCGGCGCAGGTCTGCGTGAGCAGCACGCGGCTGCACCACGGCAGCAGCGCGCGGTAGACGCTCGCACCGCCGATGAGGCACAGCGAATCGGCCGGACGGGTACGCATGGCTTCCTGCAGGGCCGCAAGCGACGGAAACACCGCTGCGCCCGGCACGGAAAAGCCGGGCGTCGCCGATAGGATCCAGTTCTCGCGGTTCGGCAGCGGGCGCGCGTGGGGGAAGGTGAGCAGGGTCTTGCGGCCATAGATCACGGTCTTCCCGGTCGTGAGCGCGCGGAAGCGGCGCAGGTCGGTGGGAATGGAGACAAGCAGATCGCCGTCCTTCCCGATGCCCCAGTTTTGCGTGACGTTGACGATGCAGTCCATGGCTCCTCCTAAATGGCGACAGGAATTCTGGCCGAAAACGGATGATAGCAGTAGTTTTCTACCCGCACGCTGTCCGGCGTGAAGGCATAGAAGTCCGTGACCGCGGGATCGAGCCGGAATTCCGGCGCGGGATACGGCTCCAGCTCCAGCATCTGTTCGACAAGCGGAATGTGGCGGTCGTAGATATGGCAATCGGCGATCACATGCACGAGCTCGCCTGCGACAAGACCGCTGACCTGCGCCAGCATGTGCACAAGCACGGCATACTGCACGACATTCCAGTTGTTTGCCGTGAGCATGTCCTGCGAGCGCTGATTCAGAATGGCGTTGAGCCGGTTGCCGCTGACATGGAACGTCATGGAATAGGCGCAGGGATACAGAGCCATCTCGTGCAGATCGGCGAAATTGTAGAGGCTTGTCAGAATGCGGCGGCTGGCCGGGTTGTGCTTCAGGTCGTACAGCACGCGGTCGACCTGATCGAACTCTCCCTCCGGGAAACGGTATTTGATGCCGAGTTGATAGCCGTAGGCCTTGCCGATGGAGCCGCTCTCATCGGCCCAGCTGTCCCAGATATGGCTGCCGAGGTCGTGGACGTTGTTCGACTTCTTCTGCCAGATCCACAGCAGTTCCTCCACGCATGAGCGCCAATAGGTGCGGCGCAGCGTCATGAGCGGGAATTCCTCCTGCAGATTATAGCGGTTCACCACACCGAAGCACTTGACCGTATGGGCCGGGGAACCGTCCGCCCAGCGCGGGCGAACGGACTGATCGGTGTCCCAGACACCCTCGCGCAGGATGCGTGCACACGTCTCGCGGTAGAGCAAATCGGCGCGGCTCATTTTGCGGTGGATTCGAAGGTATAGGCGATGGAGCGATGGAACGTCTCACCGGCCTTCAGCACGGAGGAGCCGAATTCCGGATGGTTCGGCGTGTCGGGGCAGGCCTCCGGCTCAATGGCAAAGCCCTGATTCGGATGGAGCTTGCCCGAGAGGAATTCACCGGTGTAGAGCTGCAGGGCAGGGTAGTCCGTGTGCAGCGACAGGCGGACGCCGCCGTCCTCTGCCACAAGAGCGTCCGGGCCGTCGAGCACGAAGCCGTGGTCAAAGTTCTGCGCAATGGCGTGCGGCGTGCGGAAGTCGAACGGACCCTCGGCCGGGCGCAGCTCTCCGGTGGGAATGAGCTCGCCGTCCACGGGGATCCAGCGGCTGGCGTTGATCTGCAGCGTCGTTCCGAGGATGCTCTCCGTGCCGCCGAGGTTGAAATACATGTGCGTCGTTGGCGCAAGGATGGTGTCCTTCGTGCTGATGCCCTCAAAATCGAGGAAGAGCCGGCTGCCCTCCACGCGATAGGTGACGTGCATCGTCAGCGCGCCGGGATAGCCCGCGTCGCCGTCCGGCGTGCAGAGCGTAAAGCGCACGGCATTTTCGCCGAGGCACGCAGCCTGCCACACCCGCTGGTGGAAGCCGGGATTGCCGCCGTGCAGATGGTTGCGGCCCTCGTTCTGCTGCACCTGCACCGTCTCGCCGTTCAGCGGGAAGCGGCCGCCCGCAATGCGGTTGGCATAGCGGCCGACGATCGCACCGAGATAGCTGGTGTCCTGCAGATAGTCGTCCGGAGTCTTCAGGCTGACCACGACATTGCGGCCCAGATAAGCAAGCTTTGTGACGGTCGCACCGAGGCTCATCACGGAGACGGAAAGTGTATCGGAAGAGATGGTATACATGCTGTAGCCATAGAAATCAGATAACTGGATCATAATGCTGCACTCCTTCCCGCCGGGGGCGGATCATAATATACAATTCAAATTATAGCGTATTTTCGGCGCTTCGTCAACGGCGGTTATAGGGTCGGAACGTTTTTCATCCGGCTTTACAATGCTGCGGAAATATGCTATACTGAATAGGTTAAAAATAAAAAGCTTTTGTGGCTCCGGCAGGGCATATGTACAGCCGGAGATGGACGAGGGAATGCAGTGAGAGCCTGCAACGCCGACCGGCGCTGTATGTGCAAGACGCGAGCTCCATGGGCGAAAGCCGGTCATTGGGGCGACCTGAGAAGGCTGAGCGCCGCGTTGCGGGGGAGACCCGAGAGCACGAGTCAGAAGACCTACAGAAGCATGCGGCGCAGGTGCGCCATGACGCAGGAAAACGGCTGCGGCAGGGGAAACGAGGCCCTCTGCCGCAGTGTTTTTATTATTTTCGTATTAAGAAAGGAAGATTGGATCATGAAACGAATGATCGCGGCGATCCTTGTGCTGTGCATGGTGCTGTGCAGCATCCCGGTCGCAGCAGCGGCAAGTTTCGATGAGTTTTTTGCGGACGTTCCGGCGGCCGTGGAAAACGACGCCTCCTATCCCTTTGCGGAGAGCGACGACGAGACTTGCCTGATATCCGGCAACAAGGGTATGGGGGGAACGACTTCCGCCCTCAAGCTGACCTTCCGGAGCGGCGGTACGTTCCGCTTCTCCTATAAGGTCTCCAGTGAGTCCAAATACGACTACATGGCGGTTACGAAGAACGGAACGAACCTGACGAAGTCCAATGCGACCTCGTATTCCGGTGCGATGACGTCCTTTCAGACCTACACGATGGAGGTCGCTGCGAATGACGTCGTGACCATCGGGTATTCCAAGGACTACAACGGCGATAGGAACGATGACACGCTCTATCTGAAGGACTTCAGCTGCAAAACGTACTATGGCGTCACGTTCACGGGCGCGCCTGCAGGCACGGCCTTTACGCTGACGGACAGCGCGGATGCTTCCTATGCCGTGACGGACGGCAAGGCCAGCGTTCCGGCGGGCGAGTACCGCTATACGGCCGAGGCCTTCGGCTATGCGCAGGCCACCGGCAGCTTTACCGTGACGGATGCGGCCGTTGAAGTCCCCGTGACCATGACGGAGCTTGCGCGTCATAAGGCGGCGTTCTCGATCAAGGGCCTTGCCGCGGGCACGACGGCGGCCGTCACCGTGAAGCACGGCGACGAGATTATGCAGGCCGAGGAGGACGGCTCCTACCTGCTCTTCCCGGCGGACTATTCCTATCAGGTGAAGGCTGCGGGCTATAAGACGGCACGCGGCACGTTCACGCTCGGCGAGACCGACACGACGGTCGAGGTCACCATGGTCCCCGGCATCGAGTGGGATGGAACGGTGGCAGACGGCTTTGCGGGCGGCACCGGTACGCAGGCCGATCCCTATCTCATCTCGAACGGCGAGGAGCTGGCCTATCTCTCTGCACAGGTCGCCTCCGGCAATGCCTTTGCCGGAAAGTATGTGATCCTGACGGCCAATCTGGACATGGGCAATGTGGCCTTCACGCCGATCGGCAGCGATGACCGCCGCTTCGCGGGCAGCTTTGACGGTGCGTATCACACGATCGATAATCTGCTCGTCTCGCAGACGACGGACTATGCCGGTCTGTTCGGCTGCCTGGATACCGGCGCGGCCGTACGCCGCCTGACGGTCCGCGGCAGCATCTCCGGCCGCGGCTATGTCGGCGGCATCGCCGGTCAGGCGGACAGCGCCACGATCGAGGCCTGCGCGAACTATGCCACGGTCACCGGTACGAGCCGGAATGTCGGCGGTATCGTCGGCCGTCTGAACGGCAAGTCCGCTGCGCGCTCGACCGTCCTGCGCTGCGCGAACTTCGGCACGATCAGCAATGGTACGAACAATTTCTCGGCCGGTATCGTTGGCACTGCCTACTATACTACGCTGAGCGAGTGCTATAACGTCGGCTCCGCCACCGGCAACCGCGTCGGCGGCATTCTCGGCCAGACGGATTCGAACACGACCGTGACGTCCTGCTACAATGCTGGTGCGATCACACTGGCGGCAGCGGGCAATTATAATTATGCGGGCTCGCTCATCGGCTACAACGACGGCGGCTCCGTTTCGAACTGCTATTACCTCACGGGCACGCAGGCCATCGGCAGCGGCTCCGGCGACACGACTGCCCTCACGGAAGAGCAGCTGAAGTCGTTCGACACCGTGCTGAAGCTCGGCGGCGCATTCGTGAACGACGCGAAGAATCAGAACAGCGGCTATCCCGTCCTTGCCTGGCAGGATGCGGACGCCAAGCTCATCGTGGCGTTCTCCGTCAACATGACCGGCGCTTCCGTCCATGTCTACGATGCGCAGAACGTGGAGCAGACCCCGGAGGAGGACGGCACCTATCGCCTTGTCTCCGGAAGCTATACCTATCTTGTCACGCGCGATGAGTGCGACGATGTGACCGGAAGCTTTACGATCGACGGCGCAGGCCGCACCATCACGGTCACCCTCTCGGTCCGCACCTATCCCGTCAGCGTGACGATGACCCCGGCCGAGGCAAAGCTCGTTCTTCGCGATGCCGATGGCAAGCAGTGGAGCGCCGTGAACGGCGCATGGCGCCTGCCGAAGGGCAGCTACACCTATGAGGCGAGCCTGTTCGGCTATGAGACCGCGTTGGGCAGCCTGACGGTCACGGGCGAAAACGACAGCCTGAGCGTCACGCTGCAGCAGGCGGCGCGCCATAGTGTGCGCATTTCCACCGTGAAGGCGGAAGACGGCAGCACGCTGAGCGGCGCGGACATTACCGTGACGCATGCCGAGGGCGGCGAGCAGACGGCGGCGAACGGCGTCTACAGCCTGCCAGACGGCACCTATTCCTATGCCGTCATGCTGGACGGCTATCTGAATGTGGCCGGTTCCTTCACGGTCGCGGGCAAGGACCTGACCGTTACGGTCAGACTCGAGGAGGGCAGCAATGTCTGGACGGGCAAGGCCTCCGATACCGCGCCGGAGACAAAAACAGAAAACGGCGTGACGTGGTACCTCATCAAGACGCCGGAGGAGCTGGCGTGGTTCGCCGCGAAGGTCAACGGCGGTGAGACGACGATCAACGCCCGCATCATGGTGAACCTCGTGCTCAACAGCACGGAGGCTCCGAAGGCCAACCGCTGGGGCGGTATCGGCAAATACAGCGCGCAGTTTGGCGGCATTCTGGACGGCAACGGCAAGACGATCAGCGGCTACTACAGCTGCGATAACAATGCGACCTATGAATCCGCAAGCGCTTTGTCCGGCTATCTCGGCGCGGACGGTGTGATCAAGAATGTCACGCTTGTCGGTATGATCGAGGGCAACGGCGCGATCGGCGCCTTCGCCAACCAGAGCTACGGCCGTATCGAGGGCTGCGTCAGCCGTGTGAACGTGACGAATGCGGCCTCCTACGGCGGCGTGACGGGCGGCATCGCCGCGCGCGTCTATGCCAGCGGTGCGATCGTGAACTGCGGCAACGAGGGCAGCGTGACCTGCACGCTGAGCAGCGCCTATTCCGACGCGAAGGTCGGCGGCATCGTCGGCGCAAGCTACGCGCCCATCACGGGCTGCTATAACACCGGCGCGATCAACGGTGGCAGCAACAACCGCGGTTATGTCGGCGGCATCGTCGGCTACACCGAAAACGGCAGCGTGCAGATCCTGAACTGCTACAATACCGGCTCCGTCACCGGCGCGACCTGCGTCGGCGGCATCGCGGGCAAGCACACCGGCGGCACGGATCCCACGGTCACGAACTGCTATAACACCGGCAGCGTCAAGGGCGCTTCCTGCGGCGCGCTCGTCGGCGAATATGCGGCCGAAATTCGGAACAGCTATTATCTCGAAGGCTCCGCCTCTGCTGCGACCGGCAACACGAAGGACGGCGTCAATGTCGAAGCGACGGCCAAGACTGCCGCGGAGATGAAGGAGACTGCCTTTGTCCTTGCACTCGGCAATGAAGCCTTCCACCAGGACGACGGCCGCAACGGCGGCTATCCGCTGCTGGCATGGCAGGGCGGCACGCATGTGGTCAACACGGCGGCGGCCGAGGCCATTGCGCGCGCGGCGGAAAAGCTCACGGTCGAGCCGACGCTCGTCACCGAGAACTGCACGCTGGCGCTCGCTTCGACGGTCGAGGGCTTTGACGGCACGATCACCTGGGCCAGCTCGAACGGCGCGGTCATCACGCCGGAGGGCGTCGTGACGCTCCCGTCCACGGGAACGGTCTATGTGAAGCTGACGGCAACGCTGGCCTATGGCGGCGAGACCGGCACGAAGACCTTCCTCATCACGGTGAAGTCCCTGAAGGCGCAGAACGACGAGCTCGTCACGGCGGCCAAGTCCCTGCTGGACAGCAAGTCCACGCTGAACCCGGTCCCCGGTACGGATACGAACCTCTGCACCTATGTGGAAAACTATCTGAGCAGAAATAACCTTGACGGCATCACCGTCACCGTGAAGGATCCCGGCGCGCTCGATTACCCGATGGATGTGGCGCAGACGACCGGCATCGCGGCCGACGGCAAGATCACCTATTTCAATGCGGACCCCGCAACGCTGGGCCTTGCGGCGCACTTTGCCCGCGTCTCCGGCGTGGAGCTGACGCTTACGCGCGGCGAGAGCAGCGCGGATATCACGGCGATGGTCATCCTGAACTGGGATCTGGACACCGTCCGGGATTACCTCGAAAAGGCGGCGGCCTCCGTTACGTTCGATACCATCCGCAATCAGAATACAAGCGAAGCGGAGATTATCTCCGACCTGCAGCTCCCGCAGCGTACCGGCGCTTATCCGTTCGTCACGTTCGCCTGGACATCCGATTCCAAGCTGATCTCCATCGAGGGCAGCACGGCGGGCGAAGTCCTGACGGGCCGCGTCACACGCCCGAGCGTTGACACGAAGGTCCATCTCTATCCGACCCTGACGTTCCAGCTCAACGAGGGCACTATGCAGACGGAGGGCTTCCGCCTGACGCTCCCGGCCGAGGATCTCGAGCCGCTGCGTCAGCAGATGCAGAAGGAGCTTGACGAGAACTATCTCGTCACGAAGCTGACCTATGTTGTGACCGGCGAGGTCATCGACCCAGAGGCCGTGAACGGCGACATCCAGCTTCTCACGGCACGCGCTACCGGCATCGAGAACTATGACGATTATAAGTTCATCGTCACTTCGGACGATCCGGATCTGGCCGAGATCAACGCTTACCGCGCCAATATCTACCGCCCGATGCCCGGCGAAGCCGCGGCGGAGGTGACGCTGACCGTTACCATGCAGCACAAGACGAAGGACGTCTCCGTACAGAAGCAGATCACCCTCAAGGTCCTGCCGCTGACAAAGGCGGAGCTTGACGATGCGCTGAACCTCATGGAGCAGGCCAAGGCCCACTACTGGGACGGCCTGAACGACGGAGCGAATGAGTCGCAGTACGCCGTGACGAAGAGCCTCCACGCCTTCCGCGAGGCCGTTGCGGGCGAGAACGGCGGCCTGACGTGGCTGTATGACTACCGCGACGCGCATGGTGCTGGCATCGTGGCCGGAGATCAGGCGGATTATTCCTCCGTCGGCGGTCAGGAGCAGTATAACAAGTTCAAGTCCAGCAATCCGGCCGTCATTGCCCATGAGAATCTGGTGCTGACGCAGCCGAAGTACAACACGTCTGTCACCGTTGAGAGCGTCCTGGAGCATGCCGTCTTTGCCAAGTATGCCAAGAAGATTACGTCCGGTGCATGGTATGACGACTACTTCTCCAAGCTGATCGGTCAGAAGGTCTCCGCCACCATGACGGTCCTCGGCACGGACGGTCCGAACCCGGGCGGCGATCAGCCTCCCGTCAGGACGACGGTCACGGTCGTGCTGACCGGCGTGAACGGCGTCGGCGCAGTGGACCGCACGTTCGACACAACGTCGGATAAGACCGTGGCAGAGGCTCTGCAGGAGGGCCTTGGCGAGGACTACACGCTCACGGTCAGCGGCTATGGCTACATCGGCAGTCTGACCGGCCCGGACGATTTCAACGCCGCCAATGCGGGCGTTGAGTTCTGGGGTCAGTATTACTACATCGACGGCGCGTATGACACTTCCTCTCCGCTGACGGTCCCCGTCACGGACGGCGCAGTCTACGGCATCTTTGCCAACGAGAAGAACACGACCGGCGAGAACTACGGCTACAAGTACAACGTCTGGATCCACGAGCGCAGCGTTACCGCCGAGGCCGAGACGGCCTTTGACGTCACGGTCTGCCAGATGCAGGGCAATACCGCCGTGCCGCAGGCAGGCGTGAAGGTCTATGCGGACGGCAATGTGATGGGCGTCAGCGATGAGAACGGCAAGGTTATCTGCCGCTTTGAGCATGCGGGCGACTATGTGCTCACGACCGGCGACGAGCTGCACACCTACAGCCAGTGCCGCGTCCATGTGACGGAGAAGCCCTTCAAGGCGACGGTCACGGTCCGCCTAACGGGCGTGAACGGCATCGGCGCGATCGACCGCACGCTGGAGGTCTCTTCCTCCAGCACGGTCGCAGAGGCGCTGCAGCAGGGCTTCGGCGAGGACTATGTCCTCACGGTCAGCGAATATGGCTACATCGGCAGCCTGACTGGCCCGGAAGACTTCAACGCGGCCAATGCGGCAGTGGCATACTGGGGCCAGTATTACTTCGTGAACGGCGCGTATGATACGTCCTCCCCGCTGACGGTCCCCATCACGGCCGGCGGCATCTACGGCGTGTTTGCCAATGAGTCGACGGCCGACTCCGACAGCTACTACGGCTATAAGTACAACGTCTGGTTCCACGAGACCGCGCTCACCGCAGCGGCGAGCGAGACGTTCACGGCAACGGTGTACCAGATGGGAACCGGTGTTGCTCCGGCAGAGGGCGTGCAGATCTTCTGCGGCGGCGAGCTGCTCGGCAGGACGGCCGCGGACGGCACGTTTGCCTGGCACTTTGACACCGCAGGCGTCTACGTCCTCACAACGGGCGACAGCAACCACACCTACAGCCAGTGTGTCGTCACGGTGACGGGCAAGGCCCCGGTGTGTGACGGCGGTGCGAACTGCCCGAGCCGCGCCTTCCCGGATCTTGATCCCGCGCAGTGGTATCACCTCAGCACGGACTATGCCATCACGAACCACCTGTTCATCGGCTTTGAGGACGGCACGTTCCGCCCGAACGGCCAGATGAGCCGCGCGATGTTCGCCATGGTGCTCTGGCGCGTGGCAGGCAGCCCGGCAAGCTCCGCGGCGCTCCCGTTTGCGGATGTCGCTGCCGATGCCTGGTATGCCGATGCAGTCCGCTGGGCCTATGCGGCCGGCGTGATCAACGGCGTGTCCACCACGGCGTTCGACCCCGAGTCCCCGGTGACCCGCGAGCAGATGGTCACGATGATCGTCCGTTATGCGGAAAAGATCGGCGCTGTCACCGGCGCACGCGATGATCTGTCGCAGTTCTCCGATGGGATGCAGGTCAGCTCCTATGCGCTCGCAGCGGTGCGCTGGGCAGTTGCCGTCGGCCTGCTGCGTGGTATGGACAACGGCCGCCTCGAGCCGCAGGGCACGGCGACCCGCGCAGAGGTCGCAACGCTGCTGATGCGCTTCGCTTCCCTCGGCAAGTAAGGAAAGCGCTGAATCAATCGGCAGAAGCTTCGCGGCTCAGCCGCAGACGATTGGTTCGGAGATTCCCTGAGACTATGGCGCTCCCGCGCCGCTCTGCGGCGGTGCGGGAATGCCGGGAAAATGGCGGATGCCGCATCGAGATTGATGTTGGCATCCGCCTCTTTTTGTGATATCATATTTGAGGAAACTCTGAATAAATCATCTGCGGTGGATGGCGGATATTTTCCGCCAATCCATCGGTTTGAAAAACTTGAAATACACAAAGTATTCCTGCATTTTTCAAACCTTGACTTGACAGAAAATCTCTCGCCATCCACTCTTGCTGATTTAATCAGAGCTTCCTTGAGCAACACCGCACGATATGCGATTGCTGAATCGTGCGGTGCGGCATGGAAAGTGAGGGGAAGGTATGCAGAGTTTACAGGGAAAGTTATTCCTCTCCGGTATGGATGAAAATGCCGCCGCACTGGCCCGGAAATGGGGCCTTGGTCTGGAGCTGACGGATTTCTGCGAGGCGCGGAAATTGGAAGAACCTGCGGCCATGGAGGCTGCGCGGGCGCGTTGCAGCGGGATCGGCTCTCTCTGGCTGCATGCGCCGTTTGCGGAGCTGTCGCCCTGCGCCATCGACCCGCGCGTGCGCGAGGTCGTCATGCTGCGCTTCCGGCAGACCGCGCAGGCGGCGCTGGCGCTCGGCATCCGGCGCATCGTGGTGCACAGCGGCTATATCCCGCTTGTCTATTTTCCGGAGTGGTTCACGGCTCGGTCCGTCGAATTCTGGCGGGAATTTCTCCGGGACGCCCCGGACGGCCTCTGCCTTGCGCTGGAAAACGTGATGGAGCCGGGGCCGGATATGCTCGTGCAGATCGCAGCGGGCGTCGATGACCCGCGCTTCGGCCTGTGCCTCGATGTCGGCCATGCCAATACCCGCGTGAGCGAAACGCCGCCTCTGGATTGGATCGCGCCGATGGCCCCGTGGCTGCGCCATGTGCACCTGCACAACAACGACGGCGACTGGGACCTGCACGACGCGCTCGGGCAGGGCATGATCCCGATGCCGGATATCCTTGCCGCGCTGGCGGAGCAGTGCCCGGCGGCGGATTATACGATCGAAAATCAGAACTGTGAGCCCTCGCTGCGCTGGCTTTGCGCGCGGGGCTATCTGGAGGAACCATGACAGAGCAGGAATTTCAGACCTTTCTGCGCTCCATCCGCCCGGCGGACCGCGCCGCGATGGACGCTGCCGCCCGCCGTCAGGCGGAGCTGGCCAAGCCGCCGGGCAGCCTCGGCGCGCTGGAGGATGTCTCCATCCGGCTGGCAGGACTGACCGGCCGGGTGAAAAATCGGATCGACCGCTGCCGCGTGCTCGTGTTCGCGGCGGATAACGGCGTTACGGCTGAGGGCGTTTCGGCAACGCCGGTCTCGGTCACGCTCAGTCAGTCTATCAATATGACACGGCATATCACGGGCATGTCCGCCCTGGCGGCGGCCTTTGGCGATTCCGTCGTCGTGACGGATGTCGGCATCGACGCGGACGTCCGCTGCCCGGAGATCGTCGACCGGAAAATTCGCCGCTCCACCGGCGATATCGCGCGGGAGCCCGCCATGACGCGGGAGCAGGCGCTGACGGCCATTTCCGTCGGCATGGAGCAGGCGCAGCGCGCCGCGCAGGACGGCATGCAGGCCGTCGGCATTGGCGAGATGGGCATCGGCAACACCACGACGTCGGCCGCCGTGCTGGCGGCGCTGACCGGCCTTGCGCCGGAGGAGCTGACCGGCCGCGGCGCGGGCCTGACGGACGATGCCTTCCGGAAGAAAAAGGACGTGATCCTGCGTGCGCTCACGCTGCACCGGCCGGACCCGGCAGACCCCGTCGGCGTGTTGTCCGCCGTCGGCGGTCTGGACCTTGCGGCCATGACGGGCGCGTTCCTCGGCCTTGCCGCAGCGCATGTCCCGGCCGTAGCCGACGGGCTCATCTCCGTGGTCGCAGCCCTGTGCGCCGTGCGCCTGTGCCCGGCTGCGCGGGATGCGATCTTCCTGTCCCATGCCTCAAAGGAGCCGGGCTACCGCCGCGCTGCGGAGGAGCTGGGCCTTGCGCCCTTCCTGCAGCTCGGCATGCGGCTGGGCGAGGGGAGCGGCTGTCCGCTGGCCTTTCAGGTGCTGAAGGCCGCCTGCGCCGTCATGAATGGCATGGCGACGTTTGCGGAGGCCGCCATCAACGACGATTATCTGGAGTCCATCCGCACGCCGGATGCGTTCCGCGTGGACACGCCATGAAAATTTTACTGCTCGGCGGCAGCAAAAGCGGAAAAAGCGGCCTTGCGCAGCGGCTTTGCGTCCGGCTTGCCGCTGGTGCACCCATGATCTACTGGGCGACGATGGAGCCGGTGGACGGCGAGGACCGCGCCCGCATCGCCCGCCATCTGGACGAGCGCGCGGGCTGGGGCTTCAGCACGGTCGAGTGCGGCCGGGCGCTGGAGCGCGCCGCACTGCCGGAGAGGGCTTGCGTGCTGTTTGACAGCGTGACGGCCCTGCTTGCAAACGAGATGTTCTCCGGCGCGCAGCCGGATGCCGCCGCCCCGGAGCGGGCAGCGCAGGAGCTGCTGGCGCTCAGCTGCCGTGCGGCGCATCTGGTCTGCGTCTGCGACGATATTTTCCGCGATGGTGCGGCCTATGACGAATGGACGGAGCGCTACCGCAGCGGCCTTGCGCGCGTCTGCCGCACGCTAGCGACGGAATTCGACACGGTCTGCGAGGTCACGGCCGGACTGCCGCATCTTTGGAAGGGGGAATTGCCGTGAAGCACTGGTTCACGGGCTTTATGATGTCATGGGGCATGTTTCTGGCCATTCCGTGCCCGTGCCGCATCTGGGACGAGAAGGCGCGGCCGCACATGGTCGCCTGCCTGCCGCTCACGGGCGGCGTAGTCGGGCTCGTGTGGGCGGCGATGGCATGGCTGCTGCAGCGCCTCGGCTGCGCTGCGCCGCTGCGGGCGGTGCTGCTGGCCGCTGCTCCGTGGCTCGTCACGGGCTTTTTGCATCTCGACGGCTATATGGACGTCTGCGATGCCCTGCTGTCGCGGCGCGACCTTGCCACGCGGCAGAAAATTCTGAAGGATTCGCACTGCGGCGCCTTCGCCGTGATCTGCATGGTCCTGCTGGCCGCGGGCCAGTGCGCGCTGTTTGCGGGTGCGCCGTGGCTGCGCCTGCTGCCGCTCGGAGCGATCCCCGTGGCGAGCCGCGCCTGCGCTTCCGTTGCCGTGCAGCGCCTGCACCCGATGGGCACGAGCCAGTATGCCGCCATGCAGCGCGGAACGGGCCTGCAGCTCGTGTTCCCGCTCGTGTGCCTGCTGGCGGCCTGCGTTGTCCCGCCTGTGCTCTGCGGGGCGGCCGGGCTTGCGCCGCTTGCTGCGGCGGCGGGCTACTGCCTTGCCGTCTGGCGCGGCTTCCGGCAGCTGGACGGCATGTCCGGTGATATTTCCGGCTTCGGTCTGACGCTCGGCGAGCTGGCCGGGGCCGCGGTCTTATGTCTTGTGAGGTAAGAAAATGATCCTGATCTTGGGCGGCGCGTGGCAGGGAAAGCTCACCTGGGCGGCGTCGCATGGTATGGTCGGACCGGCGTTCGACCTGAAGGATGGATGGCCCGAAGCGCCCGTGCGCTGCTGCCGCCATCTCGAAGCGCTGACGCGCGCGGCTTCCGACCGCGGCGAGACGGCGCAGCAGGTGCTGGACCGCCTGCTGCCGCTGACGCGGGATGCATTTGTCATCTCACGCGAGATTGGCTCCGGTGTCGTGCCGCTCGATGCGGCGGAGCGCCGCTGGCGCGAGGTGCACGGCGCGGTGCTGCAGGGCCTTGCGGCCCGAGCGGAGCGCGTCAGCCGGATATTTTGCGGACTGGAGGAACGGTTAAAGTGAAATTGACCCTGATTCGGCATGGCCTGACGGAGGGCAACATCCGCAGGCTTTATTATGGCGCGATGGACCTGCCGCTGCTGCCTGATGGCATCGAGGCCCTGCACGCGCTGCGCGACGGCGGCGGCTATCCGGAGGCGGAGCAGTATTTTACCAGCGGCATGACCCGCACGGAGCAGACGTTTGCCGCCCTGTACGGCGACCGGCCGCACGGCACGCTCCCCGGCATGCAGGAGATGCGCTTCGGCGAATTCGAAGGAAAGACCTACGCGGACCTGAAGGACGACCCGGCCTTCCGCGCGTGGTGCAGCGGCGATTATGAAAACAACGTCTGCCCCGGCGGCGAGAGCTGGAACGGCCTGACGGACCGCGCGCTGCAGGCGCTTGCCCCCATTCTGGCGCAGGGGAAGGACACGGTCATCGTCGCGCACGGCGGTGTGATCGGCGGGCTGATGTACCGCTGGTTCCCCGGTATGCCGCATCGCTTCGTCTGGACACCGGACCCTGGTCACGGCTACCAGATCATATTTGAGGGCGGAAAGCCCGTCTCCTACTGCACCATTCCCGAGCACGGTACGCTCGGCCCGGACCCAAACACGAAGATCCCCCTGGGCGACTGAGGCCCATTCCCCGCGCAAATCAGAGAGAAAGAGGGCGCGTTTTCATGAAGGAATGTCAGAATTTGCAGGAATTTCTGCAGGCGTTTTTCCCGGAGAATGCGGAGCTGGAGGGCTTCCGGAAGCGGCTTGCCGCTGACGCAACGCCGGACCGGGAGGGCCTGACCGAGGCGCTGCGGGAACCGGATGCCGGGGAGCAGATCCGCCTGTTCGAGGGCGGCGACGCTGCCGGGCTGGCGGCGGCCAGAAGCCGGGCCTATTCCGCGGCGTTCTATGACGCCTGCTTCCCGGAGGCAGGGAGCGCAGAGCAGGCGCTTTCCCGTGAGCGGCTGCGTTTCTTCTACCGCGGCGCGGCAAATGAGCGCTACCTGCTCGCACCCGGTGTCTATCGCACCGGGGAAAAGCCGGAGGACTTCTATTTCCATGAGCTGCAGGTGCGCTGCCCGGCTCCGTTCGCGGGCCGCCGCTATCTGGAAAAGCTGACGTACATGCAGCACTACGGCGCGCCGACGCGCCTGCTCGATATCACGGCAAATCCGCTCGTTGCCCTGTATTTTGCCTGTGCAGCGGAGCCTGACTGCGACGGCAAGGTCATCGTGTTCTGTGTGGAGGCCGCAGATGTGGCCTATGCCTCCAGTGACCGTGTGCAGATGCTGTCCCATCTGCCGGAGCTGAGCCATGCGGATCAGCGCCATCTCGAAGCTCTGTCGTACCGCTACATGCTCCGGCCGGGCAAATTCCCGCAGAAGAGCAACCAGAAATATGACGACGCCGTCCTCGAGCGGCTGTATTACGACATTCAGAAGGAGAACAACGCCTTCACGCGCGATATCCGCCCGTTTGACCTGCTGCGCCCCGTCTTTGTCCAGAGCAATCAGGACAACCCACGCATCCTCCGGCAGGACGGCGCGTTCCTGCTGTCGGGCCTCGACACGGACGAGGCGGACAGTGACCGGAAGCTCCGCAAGCATGTGCTCAAGGAGCTGCGGATCCCGGCAGGCTGCAAGGCGGCCATCGTGCAGCAGCTCGAACAGGTCAACATCCATCAGGCCTCCCTCTTCCCGGAGCCGGACACTGTGGCGCAGTATCTGCGCCGGAAATAATAAAACCATACCGGCTGCTGTTCATTCACAGCTGCCGGTATGGTTTTTTAAATTACTTTATCGCGTCAGACTATCCTGCGCGCGGTGGGTGATGGCGCCGTAATACTCCGGGCGGCGGTCACGGAACAGGCCCCATGAGCTGCGGCTCTCGAGCAGCGCGTCGAGGTCATAGGTCTGCAGCAGCACGGCCTCCGCATCGCGCGGGGCGCACTGCAGCAGCGCGCCGGTCTCATCCGTCAGGAACGACGAGCCGTAGAAGCACAGCTCCGAGCGCTGGCCGCCGTTTTCGGGGCAGGGGAGCACGGCCTCCGTGCCGATGCGGTTGGCCGCAATGACGGGCATGAGATTTGCAGCGGCGTGGCCCTGCATGCAGCGCTGCCAGTGGGGCATGGAGTCGCACTCCAGAATCGGCTCCGAGCCGATGGCCGTGGGGTAGAGCAGCAGCTCTGCACCGAGCAGGGCCATGGACCGCGCCGTCTCCGGGAACCACTGATCCCAGCAGATGCCGACGCCAATGCAGCCAAATTTCGTCCGGAACACGCGGAAGCCGGTGTCGCCGGGCGTGAAATAGAACTTTTCCTGATAATAATGGTCGTCGGGAATGTGCGTCTTGCGGTACGTCCCGAGCAGCGTGCCGTCCGCATCGATGCAGGCGACGGTATTATAGAAATTATTGCAGTCGCGCTCAAAGAAGCTGATAGGCAGCACAATGTGCAGCTCCCGCGCCAGACGGATTCCCATCTGCACGGCGGGATTTTCGTCCGTCGGCGTGGCATAGGCGTAAAAATCGTAGCGGCGCTGCTGGCAGAAGTACTCCCGCTCGAACAGCTCCGGCAGCAGGACGACCTGCGCACCCTGCCCGGCGGCCTGCCGCACGAGGCGCTCGGCCGTGCGCAGATTTTCGGCGGGATCGGGGACGCAGCACATCTGGATGGCTGCCACGGTGATATTTCTCATAATTTCGCTCCTTCCGGGATCTGCTGCGTGATGCAGTGGATATTGCCGCCGCCCGTTAAGATCTCACGGGCATAGACGGAGATGATGCGGCGCTCCGGGAACAGCCCGGCCAGAATGGCAGCGGCCTGCGCGTCCGACGCGGCGTTTTCGCCGCCGAATGCGGGCAGCACAATGGCCCCGTTCGCGCAGTAATAGTTTACATAGGACGCGGCCAGCCGCTCTCCGACCTCGCGGACGTCCTCGCCGTCTTCAAACGTATAGCCCTCGAGGTCCTCCTGTGTAACAAGGACTGGCACGCGCGGGATGGGCAGCTTATGCACGCGGATGCGGCGGCCCTGCGCGTCCGTCTCGCCCTCCAGATAATGCAGGCAGGCCTGCGAGCAGGCATACTGCGGGTCTGTGGGATCGTCCGTCCACGCGAGCACGACCTCGCCCGGCCGTACAAAGGCGCAGACGTTGTCGACGTGCTCGTTCGTCTCGTCGCCGTCGATGCCGCGCGGCAGCCACAGGACCTTTTCTGCACCGAGCATGCGGCACAGCATCGCGGCGATCTCGTCCTTCGTGAGCTGCGGGTTGCGCCCGGCACTCAGAAGGCAGGCCTCTGTGACGAGCAGCGTGCCCTCGCCGTCGCTGTGGACGGCACCGCCCTCCATCACGAACGGTGCGGCATTATAGCCGCGAAAGCCGAGCGTATCCAGCAGGCCGCCCGCAAAGGCATCGTCCTTCTCCCAGTGGGCGTACAGGCCGTCGACCTCGCCGCCCCAGGCGTTGAAGCGCCAGTTGACGCCGCGCACCGCGCCGTCGGCGGCCCGGCGGACAAATGTCGGGGCAACGTCGCGCGCCCAGGCATCGTCGCTGTCAAGGTCCAGCAGGCGGACGTTGGCCATTCCGGCGAGCATCCGTTCGGCCGAGGGGCGCGAGTGCGGATTCACGGCGACATAGACCGTCTCACTCTCGGCAATGGCGGCGATAATGCTGCGGAACGCTTTGCGTGCGGCGGCTGCGCCGTTTTTCCACGAGCCGGGGCGCTCCGGCCAGATCAGAATGCAGCCCTGATGCGGAGAGAACTCCGCGGGCATGGAAAAGCCGTCCTGCTGCGGCGTTGTTGGTTCATACTGCATAGGATCCCCCTCTTATATACCGCCCGGGGCGCGATGGCCCAGCAGGGCGGAGAGATTCTGCGCCGTTTCCATCACGGCGGCTCGCATGGAGGCGAATTCTGCAGCCGGTGTTCCGGCAATGCAGATGACGCCGATGGCGTAGCGGCATGGCCCGTCACCCTCGTAGATGGGCGCGGCCACGGATTTCAGGCCCAGCCGGTATTCCTCGTGCTCCTCGGCATAGCCGCCGCGGCGAATGGCGGGGAGCTGCGCCAGAAGCTGCTCCGGGGCCGTCACGGTGTGCGGCGTGCAGACCTGCAGCGGCCGCCTGCGCAGCAGGGCCTCTGCCTCGTAGACTGGCATGGCGGACAGAATGGCCTTGCCCTGCGAGCTGGCGTGCACCGGCAGGCGCGTGCCCGTCTCCGAGGTCATGTGGAAGCCGCGCTGCGGGGCTTCGCAGGCGACGAGGATGAGCTCATCACCGGACAGGCGGGCCAGATGGACCGACTCGCCGAGGCGCGCGGCCATGGCGCGCAGATGGGGGCGGCAAAGCTCCGGAACGCTCCAGCCCTGCCGGACGGCGCTGCCCAGCTCGAAGAGATGGTAGCCGAGGCGATATTTCCCGTCGGTCGGATTCTGCTCCACGACGGCGGAGTCCAGCATGGTGGCAAGCAGCCCGTGGATCGTGCTCTTGGCCCAGCCGGTCCGCTGCTCCAGCTCGTGCAGCGAGAGGGGACTGTCCGCCTCCCAGAAGCAGTCCAGCAGGCGAATGGCCTTTTCAATGGAGTGAACGCGTCTTCCGCGGCTTTCCATAACGGCCTCCCTCAGGCGCGGAGCGCTCCGGTGAGCGAAAGGATCGCTTCCAGAACGCCGCCGCCGATGGCAAGCGCCTTGTCCGAGACAAGGTCGCAGTATTCGCGCTTTCCGCGCGGGTCGACATCGCCGGACTTCATGCCGCGCGTGACGGGGGTGCCGTCCGGCAGGATGCCGCGCAGCATGCCGTCGATCTGGCAGAGCATGGGCACGCCGTTTACCGTACCGGCTATGTCGCCCGTGCGGACAGATGCGCCGATCTCGAGCTTCTGCACAAAAATGCCGTCCGCCGGGGCGCGCAGCACGCGCTCTCCGGCAAAGCCGCCGATGAGGCCGGGAATGTTCGTGTTCGGCAGGGGAGAGCCGTGATACAGCGCCCGGCCGAGCGTGTGGCCGCGCATGGTCTCCACGGCGGCATGGCAGTCCTCACCTGCCGTGAAGCCGGGCCCGACGCCGATGACGCAGGGCGCGTCCGTGATGCGCGTGCCGAGATTCTTTTTGGCCAGAATGGCGTCGACGACGACATCCGGGCGCAGGGCCGTGCGGCACTTCGCCTCCGGATCGGCCAGAACGGGGAGCTCTCCGGCAGCCAGAATGGCGGCGGCGTTCTCCGGTGCGGCGCAGAAGCGGGCCGTGACGTCCTCGACCGTCATGCTGCCGTAGACGATGGCCTGCGAAAAGCAGACGGTTCGCCGGATGGCGGTCGGCTGCGGAAGGTCCGTCATGACGACGGATAGATGGGCGTGGTGCAGACGCAGCGCAATGCCGGAGGCGAGGTCTCCGGCGCCGCGGATCAGAACGAGCATGATATGATTTCTCCTTTTCGTAAGCTGGCGAGGACGGCCGGGCAGTGCAGCCGGTCCAGCAGGGCCGTGCCGTCGGCGGCATCGGCCTGATTGAGCAGCACCCGCGTGTGAAGTGCCTCGGTCTCGAGCACGCGCGTGGCGCGCTCCGGCGTGGCAATGTCCTCCGGTGCACAGCCAGCCAGCCCGGCATAGCGCTCCGGCCGGTGCGCAGCCTCTGCAATAGGGCGGCCAAGCCCCGTCAGCCCGAGCACGGCGATGACCTGCCCGGCCTCCTGCGGCAGGACCGGCTCGTGGGACAGGTGAGCCTTGAGCGGCAGCCCGCGGGAGCCGTCGGCCTCCACGAGCACATAGTCGGCGAGCTCGCAGAGCTCGGCCCAGCTCTGCTCCGGCGGGCCGAATTTTCCGTCGCCGCACGGTGTTCCCACGATGGCGGGCGTGCCGGGCGCAACGGTGCCGACGCGCGTCTGCAGGGCAGGGACCTGCCGCATATGCGTCGAGGTCGCGATGATGACGCGCGCGGCGGAAAGCTCGTCCGCCAGACGGCAGACGAGGGAGGTCTTGCCGCCGCTGCCCATGACGGCGGTCAGGCCGGGGCGAATTTCCAGCGCTTCGGAAAATAGCATAACAGGACACGACTCCTTGTGATCTCTTTGCCACTGACTATAGCACATTCTGCCCGATTCGTCAACTCCGCCGCGCTTGACGCGGCCCGTGCGGTGTGGTATACTGAAGCTATGGACAAGAAATTAAGGCCGGTTATCAGCATCCGGATCTTTCGGGAAACAAAATGCTTCGGCCCCGGTGTTGCGGAGCTCCTGCGCCATGTGCGCGAGGCGCATTCCCTGCGGGGCGCGGCCATGACCATGGGCATGGCCTATTCCAAGGCGTGGACCATCGTAAAGCAGGCGGAGCGCGAGCTGGGCTTTCCGTTGCTCGTCTCGGTGACGGGCGGGCGGCACGGCGGCGGCGCGGAGCTTTCTCCAAAGGCCGAGCGTCTGCTTGCGGCCTATGGGGACTACTGCGCCCGGATGCGGGCCTTTGCCGCCGAGGAATTCGGCCGCGCGTTTGCGGAATTCGCGGAGGAGCCGCAAGCGGAATCGGAATAAGGAATCGGAATAAACAGAAAAACCGGGCGATCTCGCCATGCGGGATCGCCCGGCATATTTTTGTGCGGAATTATTCCTGCCCCTCGGGCTTCTTTTCCTCCTTGGGAGAATCGTCGCTATTGGCCCACTCATCGGCCTTTTCCATGCCGACCTTGGCCGTGCGGATGAGCATCTTGCCCAGACCTGCGAAGGCGTGACCCAGATCGGAACCGGCTTTCTTCCATTCCTTCTTGACGTTTTCGTTATCCATTGTGAACGCCTCCTTTCTGCCCTTTAGTATATCCCGGAATCGGGGATTTGTCAATGCGGCACGGTTCTTTTCTGCGTCCGGCGCGCATATATCCTTCTGCGGAGGTGGAACCATGCGCAAAACGGGAACAGGCAGGCTGTGGACAGCGGCCGCTGCCGCTGTTTTCTGGACGGGCGCGGCGCTTGCCGGCTTTCTGCTGCTGCCTGCGCTCGTATGCTGCGGCCTGAGCCGCCTGATCTGGAGCGCGGCGGAGCGGCTGCAAATTGCGTTAACATTACACGGGAATCCAGACTGTCAAAAAATCTGCCAGGCCAAAAGTTTCGGAGGGAAGAAAAGTGTGAAAGGAAACCGTCAGGGTGTCCTTT
>OHAF01000849.1_pt1 | contig 31380 bp, 26 predicted proteins | sample 1577041 | NCBI WGS metagenome assembly OHAF01 (sample SAMEA3541495, study PRJEB24748) | human gut metagenome | biome: human gut; feature: human-associated habitat; material: faeces | place: China | collected 2012
CATGAATTCGTCACCGTATCCAGCAAAGACACGGATAAAGTCCTGGCTGCTCTGGAAAAAGAAAACATCCTGGGCGGACAGAAACTGGACGATCACCGGATCCTCTGGTGCTGTACCGAAATGAATACAAAAGAAGATATGGATCTGCTGGTTCGTATCGTGAAGGAGGTGTAACCCATGCTGTTATTTGAGAAAAGCAGAGAAGGCAGAGGCTGCGCGATTCTTCCGGAATGCGATGTGCCGGTAGTCCTGCCGCAGGAAAAAGACGCGCGGAAACAGCCGCTTCACATGCCGGCGCTTTCCGAACCGGAGCTTTCACGCCACTATACGGAGCTGGCTCACAAAACGAGAGGCGTCAACGACGGTTTCTATCCGCTGGGTTCCTGCACTATGAAATACAACCCGAGAGTCAATGAACAGATCGCAGCATTAGAAGGCTTTAATCAGATCCATCCGCTGCAGCCGCAGAACACTGTGCAGGGATGCATGGAAGTCATGGCTCTGGCAGAAAAATACCTTTGTGAGATCACCGGCATGGATGCCGTCACCCTCCAGCCCGCCGCCGGAGCCCATGGGGAATTCCTGGGCCTGCTGCTCATCAAGGCGTACCACCTCGCACGCGGCGACGTGAGCCGGACAGAGATCATCGTCCCGGATTCCGCCCACGGCACCAACCCCGCCACGGCGGCGATGTGCGGCTATCAGGTGGTAAATATCGCCTCCGCCCCCAACGGCTGCGTGGATCTTGAGGCGCTGAAGGCAGTCCTTGGCGACGATACTGCCGGCCTTATGCTGACTAACCCCAATACGGTAGGCATATTCGATGAGAACATACTTGAGATAACCCGTCTCGTACACGAGGCAGGCGGCCTCTGCTATTATGACGGCGCAAACCTCAATGCGGTAATGGGCGTTGTACGCCCCGGCGACATGGGCTTCGACTGCATCCACTCCAACCTGCACAAGACCTTCGCAACGCCTCACGGCGGCGGCGGCCCGGGCGCAGGCGCGGTCGGCTGCAAGGATTTCCTTGCGAAGTTCCTGCCCCACAGCGCCATGATGGAGGGCGAGGGACATATCCAGGTACGCGGCTTTGCGGGCAACTTCCTCGTGGTAGTGAAGGCTCTGACTTATATCATGACCCTTGGCCGCGAGGGCATACCTGAGGCGGCGAAGAACGCCGTGCTCAACGCGAATTACCTCATGCGGAGGATACAGGGCACCTTCGAACCCGCATTCGACCGTATATGCATGCATGAGTTCGTGCTCGATCTTTCCGGCTTCAAGAAGGAGACCGGCGTTTCCGCTCTGGACGTCGCCAAGTCCCTTATCGATTACGGCATGCATCCGCCAACAATGTACTTCCCCATGATAGTACACGAGGCGCTTATGCTCGAACCCACCGAGACCGAAAGCAAGGATACCCTGGACTGGGCAGCGGAGGTCTACCGCAAGCTGTATGAGCTGGGTCATACCGACCCCGAGTATATGCACGGAGCTCCCCACAATGCACAGATAGGCAGGCCGGACGAGGTCAAGGCGGCGCGGAACCCTATAGTCCGCTATACAAGGGCGTAAACATAACGGCGAATAATGATAGATAAACTCAAGCTTTACAGGGGTCAAAGCTTTGACCCCTTTTTCAATTTGGCGGTGGAGGAATATCTGCTGCAAAATACGGATGAGGGCTGCTGTACGCTGTATCTCTGGCAGAACCAGAATACCGTGGTGATAGGCCGCAACCAGAACGCTTTCAAGGAATGCCGTACCACCCTTCTGGAGGATGAAGGAGGAAAGCTGGCCCGGAGGCTCTCGGGCGGCGGTGCGGTTTTTCACGATCTTGGCAACCTTAACTTTACCTTTTTAGTTCCCACAGCGGATTACGATCTGGATAAGCAGCTCAAAGTGATAGAGCTTGCATGCGAAAAACTGGGCGTGAAGGTCGAACGTTCCGGACGTAACGACATACTGGCAGATGGACGCAAGTTCTCCGGCAACGCATTTTACAAGAACGGACCCCGCGCATACCATCACGGCACACTCATGGTGGACGTGGACCGAGAAAAAATGGGCCGGTATCTCAACCCCTCAAAGGCAAAGCTGTCATCAAAGGGAGTGGATTCAGTTCGCTCAAGGGTAGTCAATCTGAAGGAGCTTGCGCCGGATACCACGATAGAAATGCTTTCTCAGGAGCTTGCTGAGGCGTTTGGCCAGGTGTACGGCCTGCCGTATGAGGAGATCGGCCTTTTGGAGAAGGACAAAAAAGCCATACAGCCGCTGTTCGAAAAATACGGCAGCTGGAAATGGCGCTTCGGCAGGGAGATACCCTTCACCTTCGAGTGCGGCGAAAGGTTCCCGTGGGGGAGCGTGCAGATACAGCTCATGGTGGACGGCGGCAGGGTCAAGGAAGCGGAGGTGTACTCCGACTCAATGGACTGGAGCATAGCCGAAAAGCTGAAGCAGGCCTTTGATGGCAAAAGCTTCAGCGAGGCCGCCCTGTGCCTTGCCGCAGAAACGGCCTGTCCCGATATCGCATCGGATATCTGCCGTATGATCCAAGAACAGGAGATATAATATTTATGAAGGAATACCAACTGATAGTGATAGGCGCGGGCCCCGGAGGCTATGTTGCCGCGCTGCGCGCGGCAAAGCTGGGCATACGGAAATTTGCGGATCTGCAAAAAGCCTGTCCGCACGCTGAGCAGCAGCCCCACGCCAATGATGCACACCATGGCCGGGACACCCCAGACAAAGTTGTTGACTGCCTGGTTGACAGCCGCAATCGTTTCTAACATAATTCTCCCCATTCCCTCTCGATTTAGGAATCCCGCAAATACAAAAAGGTCACGAGCCGTGCGTACACATTGGCTCATGACCTGTTTGCATCGTACTGATTCAGTATAGCATTTTATAGGGAGGTTTGCAAGGGATTACTTGACGTAAACCCCTTACTTGTTTTCCGGCAGATGCACTTCCAATCCAAAATTTCGGGCATATCCTGACCAATCTCGTGGATGCAGTTCTTGTGGGCGATGAGCTTGCGCTTGACGTCCTCACGCTTCAGCGGGCGGCGCAGCAGGGGGGGAAAAAATCCGGCAGATAGAGCTGACCGGCTGCCGGATAGCTGCTGGCACGCCGGTAAGCGTCGATCTTCTGCGATCCTTGCTGATTCATACGCAGCTCTTCTTTACCTTTCCTTATTATTATGCAAACGGATTTTCTGTGGGATACGGCAGGCTCTTGGGCTGGTTGTAGGCAATGTCCGCAATGCCGAGGAACTTGAACACTTCAAACAGCGTCTTGCCATAGTGACCGAAGGCAACGGCACCGTGGTGCGGGTAGCGCTTCTGAATCAGGACATGGCGGTAGAAACGGCCCATCTCGGGAATGGCGAAGATGGCGATGCCGCCGAAAGACCGCGTTGCAACGGGTAAAATTTCACCCTGAGCGATGTAGGCACGCAGTTGGCCTTCGCTGTCGCACTGCAAACGGTAGAACGTGATGTCGGACGGCGCAATGTCGCCTTCCAGTGTGCCGCGGGTGAAATCGGGGTCGCTGCCGGCGGGCTCCAGCAGGCGGTGCTGGATGAGCTGGTACTTGACGGCGCGGTCACTGCACATCTTGCAGGACGGCGTGTTGCCGCAGTGGAAACCCATGAAGGTATCGGTCAGCTTGTAATGGAACTTGCCGGTGATGTCCTCATCATAAATGTACTTGGGTACGCTGTTGTTGATGTCCAGCAGGGTGACGGTGTCGCCGGAGGCGCACATACCGATGTACTCGGACAGGGCACCGTAAATATCGACCTCGCAGGCCACGGGGATGCCGCGGCTGGCAAGGCGGGAGTTGACGTAGCAAGGCTCAAACCCGAACTGCGACGGGAAAGCGGGCCAGCACTTATCAGCAAAAGCAACATACTTTTTGCTGCCCTTGTGGTTCTCGGCCCAGTCGAGCAGGGTCAGCTCAAACTGCGCCATGCGGGTCAGCAGGTCGGGGTAATAGTGCCCCTCGCCCATCTCGGCGGCCATGTCGGCGCAGACGTCCGCGATGCGCGGGTCGCCCGCATGCTCTTTGTAGGAAACGAGCAGGTCAAGCTCGGAGTTTTCCTCAATCTCAACACCCAGCTCATACAGGCCCTTGATGGGGGCATTGCAGGCGAAGAAGTCCTGCGGGCGCGGGCCGAAGGTGATGATTTTCAAATCACGCACGCCCAGAATGGTACGGGCAATCGGCACAAACTCGGCGATCTTGTCGGCAATTTCCTCCGCCGTGCCGACGGGATACTCGGGAATATAGCCCTTCAGATGGCGCATGCCGAGATTGTAGGAGCAGTTCAGCATACCGCAGTACGCATCTCCGCGGCCATTGATCATATCGCCGTCGCCCTCGGCTGCCGCTACGAACATGCAGGGGCCGTCAAAGTGCTTGGCAATCAGCGTTTCGGGCGTTTCGGGGCCGAAGTTGCCGAGGAATACGGTCAGCGCATTGCAGCCTGCGGCGGTGACTTCGGCCACGGCTTTTTGCATGTCGTGCTCGTTCTCGACAGTGGTCTTGCACTCGTACAGGTCAGTGCCCTTGGCGGTGCAGGCGGCAGAGATGGCAGCGCGGCGCTTCTCGCTCAGGGCGATGGGAAAACAGTCACGGCTGACGGCAATGATGCCGAGCTTGACCTCGGGGATGTTGGATGATTTCATGGTTTTGCCTCCTATATATTTACACATTTTGCAATGGCGGGCGGATATGGAATCCGCCCCTACGGGGATGCCGTGGAACTTTCCTGTATCGTAGGGGAGCATTCTATATGCTCCTAAATATGTACGTTTTCCCCCACCAATCCGATATACGCCCCGGTCTTGGCCTCGGCGCTGTCGGGATGAGCGAACAGCCACTTGTTGCGGGCCCACAGCTGCGGGTCATCGCCGCCGTCATTCTTGATGGCGGGCTTTGCGGTATTGGTGCCTTTGGGCAGAGCGACCAGCACGCGGAAGCCCTTGGCTGCGTCCACATGGCAGGGCGCGTAGTGCAGCGTCGTGGCGTAGACTTCCACCAGTGTGCCTGCCGGGACACGGAACGCCTTGACCTTGGCGGTGTCCAGCTTGCCGCCCGCGATTTCCTCCTGCCTGGCAAGCAACAGCACAAAATCTTCGGTACCCAGATTGAACTCGCTGTCGCGGTGGTATTCCAGGCAGTTCAAATAGGTGTTGTGACCGTTGCACCAGCCCAGTTGGCAGGGCATGCCGCCGAAAAGATGCTCCGACACTTCGACGGCGGCGGGCAGTTCCTGCAGGGCTGCGTCCTCGGCCACATAATCCGTAGCTGCGGGCAGCGGGGTGTTTGCCAAGGCGGCCAAAATTTCCGCTTTGGCGGTATCCAGCCCGGTCACAACGCGGCCATAGGGCTTGAATTCCGGGTCGGTTACAGAAAAAATCTTCATTGCAGTGCCTCCATTTCCGCAAAGGATACTTTCAGTGCCGGGTACAGCTTGTGCCACACGGCGTAGCGCGCGTTGTATTTTTCGACGAGCGCGGCGTCCGGCTGGGTTGTGCTCTTGGCGTGGACGAGCGCCTCGGCGCAGGCCTGCACGCTGGGGTATGCCCCGCAGGCCACCGCTGCCAGCATCGCGCCGCCGTAGCCGGGGCCTTGCTCGGTCTGGGGCAGCGTCAGCGGGATGCCCAGCACGTTCGCCAAAATCTCCCGCCACAGCGGGCTTTTGGCGCCGCCGCCGCAGAGCGTGCTGGCTTTAATCTTCACGCCTTGTGCCCGCGCAATCTCCACACAATCGCGAATCGCAAACGCCACACCTTCCAGTACCGCCTGGGTCAGCGCGGCACGCGGGGTGTCCATCCGCAGCCCGACGAACGCACCGCGCGAGGCAGGATCGTTGTGGGGGCTGCGTTCGCCCATCAGGTAGGGCAGGAAGTAGACGTCGTTCGCGCCCAGCTTGTCCGCCGTAATGGGTGTCTGCTCGGCAGCGTAGTCAGTGGTGTGTAGCACCTCTTCGCTCCACCACTTGTTGCAGGACGCAGCCGAGAGGATGCAGCCCATCAAATGATACCCTCCGTCCGCGTGGGCGAAGCTGTGCAGGGCGTTCTGCTTGTCGACGCCGAACGTATCGCTGGTGATGAACACCGTGCCCGATGTGCCCAAGGAAATATTGCACTTACCGCCGCCCACCGCGCCGCAGCCGACAGCCGCAGCGGCGTTATCGCCCGCGCCCGCGCAGACGACCACATCCGCAGGCAGGCCCAGCGTTTGGGCGGCTTCGGCAGTCAGCGTGCCGACGGGCTGCCAGCTCTCAAACAGCTTCGGCAGCTGGGATTCCTGCACGCCGCAGATGTCCAGCATTTCCTTGCTCCAGCATTTGTGCTCCACGTCCAACAGCAGCATGCCCGATGCGTCGGAATAGTCGGTGCAGTGGACGCCGGTCAGCTTATAGTTGATGTAATCCTTCGGCAGCATGATTTTTTCGATGCGGGCGAGGTTGTCCGGCTCGTTCTCCCGCATCCAAAGCAGTTTGGGTGCGGTGAAGCCTGCAAAGGCGATGTTTGCGGTGTAACGGCTCAGCTTGTCTTTGCCGATAACGCCGTTTAAGTAGTCGACCTGCCTTTGGGTGCGGCCATCGTTCCAAAGGATGCAGGGGCGGATAACCGCGTCATTTTTGTCCAGCACCACCAGCCCGTGCATCTGGCCGCCCGCGCCGATGCCCTTGACCTGAGACGCATCAAACCCGTCCAGCAGCGCGGGGATGCCGTCGCAGACCGCCGCCCACCAATCGGCGGGGTCCTGCTCGCTCCAACCGGGATGCGGGAAGGCGATCGGGTATTCCCGGCTGACGATGTTGGCAATGCTGCCCGTTTCGTCCATCAGCAGCAGCTTCACCGCAGAGGTGCCGAGGTCGATCCCAATATAGTACATATCTTTGTCTCCTCCTTACGGAAGATTTATCCGTTGACGCCAAAAACTTTTGTATAGTCGGCCTTGAACTTCTCAATGCCGGCATCGGTCAGCGGATGGTGAAGCATCTGCTCGATGACCTTGTACGGCACCGTGGCAATGTCGGCACCAGCCAGGGCACAGTCGGTCACATGGATGGGATTGCGCACGCTGGCGGCGATGATTTGAGTCTCGATGTCCGGATAGTTCAGGAATATATCATGGATAGTCTCGATCAGATCAATGCCCGGCTGGCCGATGTCATCGAGACGCCCCAAAAACGGGCTGACATACGTGGCGCCCGCGCGGGCTGCCAGCAGCGCCTGGTTTGCGCTGAAAATCAGTGTGCAGTTCGTAGGGATGCCCTCGCCGGACAGCACCTTGATGGCCTTTAACCCCTCGGCGGTCATGGGGATTTTGACCACCATGTGCTTCGGGTCCAGCGCGTAGATGGCGCGGCCCTCGGCGATCATGTCCTCGGCATCGGTTGTGGTCGCCTTGACTTCGCCGGAGATGGGGCCGTCCACGATGGTGGCAATCTCTTTCAACGTTTCGGCGTAGTCGCGGCCCTCTTTGGCAATCAGGCTGGGGTTTGTGGTGACACCGGCGATAATGCCCATGTCGTTGGCACTGCGGATCTCGTCGACGTTGGCGGTATCAATGTAAAATTTCATACGGTAAAACCTCCTTATTTCTGGCCGTAATAGGCGTTGGGTCCGTGTTTTCTCATAAAATGCTTGTCCAAAACATGCTGTGGGGCAGGCTGTGCATCGGGGTCAATGGTCAGAGTCAAAATTGCCATCTTTGCGACTTCTTCCAGCACAACAGCGTGGTAGACAGCCTGTGCCGCGTCTTTGCCCCAGGTAAAGGGACCGTGGCTGGCACAGAGAACACCGGGTACATGCACCGGGTCAATGCCGCGGTTTTGGAACGTCTCGATGATGACATTGCCGGTGTTCTTCTCGTAGTCCTCGTCGATCTCTCCAGGCGTCAGCTCCCGCGTGCAGGGGACAGGGCCGTAAAAATAGTCGGCGTGGGTCGTGCCAAAGGCGGGCAGGTCGCGCCGCGCCTGGGCAAAGGCCACTGCGTGGGTCGAGTGGGTGTGTACGATGCCGCCCAACTGCGGGAAGGCCCGGTACAGCTCGAGATGCGTTTTGGTGTCGCTGCTGGGGTTCAAATCGCCCTCGACCTTGTTGCCGTTCAGGTCCATAACAACGAGCATAGCGGGCGTCAATTCGTCATATTCCACGCCGGACGGCTTGATGACAAACAACCCCTTTTCGCGGTCAATGCCCGAAACATTGCCCCAGGTGTAGGTTACAAGCCCTCGGCGGGGCAATTCCATGTTGGCTTCATAAACTTGCTGCTTTAATGCTTCCAGCATAGGTTATCCTTTCTGCTTTAACGCTAAATCGTTCAAGAACAGCTGCTGTTCCGGGCTTTCCGCCGCTGGCTGGCGTTGCCCGGCAGCCGAGGCATACAAGCCCTTAGGCAATACCGCATAATTCCCGCCTTACGGCTTAAGCACCGCTCCGGCAGCTGCCGCACCTCGCTCGCCGTATCGGCACTTAGAATTATGCGGTATTGCCCTTATTTTACAACGGCGCGTTCGGCTTTCAGCGCGGTTTGGTATTGGGTCAAAAAGGCGGCAAACCCGGACTGCTCGGCAGGGTCGGGGAACAGGGTCGTGCTTTGGGCGTCGGCAAAAACGCAGCGGTTCAAATACGCGGCCAGCGTTTCGCCGTCGGCGCGGTGCAGACGATACGCAGCCAGCAGGGCCATGCCGTAGGAACCGCCCTCACCGGCTGTTTCCATGCAGGTCACAGGAGCACCTGCCGCCGCAGCCAGATACCGCTGGGCCACGCCCGGCGTTTTGAAGATGCCGCCGTGGCCGAGCAGGGTATTCACAGCCACATTTTCTTTGCGCAGAATTTCCAGCCCCATCGCCAACGTGGCAAAGGCAGAATAGATGTTGGCGCGCATAAAGTTGGCCAGCGTAAACGCACTGTCCGGGCGGCGCAGCAGCAGGGGGACGCCCGCGTCCAGGTGGGTGACGCTCTCACCGGAAATATAGTTGACGGGCGTGATGCCGCCGCAGTCAGGCGCACCGTGCAGCGATTCGTTAAACAGGAGGGTAAACAACGCACCTTTGTCGATGCCTGCTCCGCACAGTGCCGCGCTCTCGGCCAGCAGATCGACCCAGGCGTTCAAATCGCTGGTGCAGTTGTTGCAGTGGACCATGGCGACCGCCGCGCCGTCGGGGGTCGTGACCATGTCGATTTCCGGGTAGACCTTGGACAGCGGCTTTTCCAGGACGACCATGGCAAAAATGCTGGTGCCTGCGCTGACATTGCCGGTGCGCGGGGCGACACTGTTTGTTGCCACCATGCCGGTGCCGGCGTCGCCCTCCGGTGGGCAGAACGGTATGCCGGGCTGCAGCGTGCCGGTTGGGTCGAGCCGCTTCGCCCCCTCGACGGTCAGCATACCGGCGTCCTCGCCTGCGGGCAAAACGGTAGGCAGCAGTTTGACAAGATCCACGGGGCAGCCTTGCTTGTCTGCCAGTGCGTTAAATTTTGCGAGCATTGCGGTATCATACCCGCCGGTGGTGCTGTCAATCGGGAACATGCCGCTGGCATCGCCTTCGCCCAGCACCTTGCGCCCGGTCAGCTGCCAGTGTACATAGCCTGCCAGCGTGGTGAAAAAGTCCAGCTGCGGCAGATGTGGCTCGCGGTTCAGCATGGCTTGGTACAGGTGTGCTGCGCTCCACCGCTGCGGGATGTTGAACCCGAATGCCGAGGTCAACTCTTCTGCTGCCGCGCCGGTCATCGTGTTGCGCCATGTGCGGAACGGTACCAGCAGTTTGCCCGCAGCATCAAACGCCAGATACCCATGCATCATAGCCGAAACGCCAATGCACCCCACTGTGGTCAGCGGCTGGCCACACTTGGCCAGCACATCCGCAGCCAATGCCGCGTAGGCAGCCTGCACACCCTGCCAGACTTCCTCCAGCGGGTAGGTCCAGATGCCGTTTTCCAGCCGGTTCTCCCAGGTAAAATCGCCCTGGGCCACAGGCTTGCAGGTATCGCCCACAAGCACAGCTTTGATGCGGGTGGAACCCAACTCAATGCCGAGAGAACACTGCTTTAAGTCAATCATAGGAATCCTCCTTGACAAAATAAAGGATGGTCTTTATCATAAAACTATCTTAATGTTCGGAAAGGAGCGCACCCATGGGAACCGTTTTCAATAAAAAGGAGCTTTTGGTCCTCTTGCAGGATTTTCACTGCCTTACGGGGCTGCGCTCCGCCGTTTTTGATTCGTATGGAATCGAAGTGCTTGCCTATCCGCCGGAACTGCCAGCTTATTGCCGCTTGATCCGCAGTGTGCCTGATGGCAAGACCGGCTGTTACCTGTGTGACCAGGCGGCTTGCCGCAAGGCAACGCGGCAAAAGCAGACGATCATCTACCCCTGCCATGCGGGGTTGATCGAAGTGATCACGCCGGTCCAAATCGATGGTGCTGTTGTGGGCTTTTTGCTGTTGAGCCACATTGTACAGGGGGCCGATGAGCAGAGCGAGTGGAGCTATGCGCAAAAATGCTGCTCGGCTTATGCAATTGATAAAACGGCACTGCAAAAAGCCTATAATGCCTTGCCGCGCACGCCCTATCCGGTGCTGAAATCAGCAGCGGATCTGCTGGCTTTGGCGGCGGCTGCATTGTACCAAAAGGGGCTGACGCGGTTGGCAGCGGGCAGCGCGCAGGAAAAGCTGAGCCGCTACCTGGCGGAACATCTGGATGAGACATTGACAAACGAAACGATCTGCCGTGATCTTTCGTTAAGCCGTACCGGGCTGTACTATCTTTCCCGGCAGCTCTATGGCTGCGGTATCAACGAGCAGATCACGCACCTGCGCATCCAAAAAGCGATGAAGCTTCTATGCGATACGAATCTGTCCAATGCACAGATCTGCCAGCAGATCGGATTCCTGGATGACAATTACTTTTATCGTGTTTTCCGTAAACAAACCGGTCTGACACCACGCCAGTACCGTGATTCTATCTTAGCAGATACAGCAAAGACTGAGTAGAGACGATTGTTTTCAATACTGGATTATTGTTCAAACAATTCTGAGGGAAGTGGCAATATTGAATTGTGGCCGGTGACGTGCTATAACAAACCCACATACGGTAAGCCGGCACGGCGCAATTTTGACCGCTGCCTTACGAAAAATTCGCAGCTGCGGAGTATAAACTGCTATGAAAAAATATAAGATCGCGGTGGCCGGGACCGGCTATGTGGGGCTTTCGATTGCCACGCTGCTTTCCCAGCACCATCATGTGACGGCGGTGGATATCCTGCCGGAAAAGGTCGCATTGATCAACGCACGCAAATCGCCGATCCGGGATGATTACATCGAGAAATATCTGGCTGAGAAGGAACTGGATCTGACCGCTACGCTGGACGCAAAGGCAGCCTACGCCGATGTGCCGGAAAATCTCATTGAGGCCATTGTGGAGTCCAACCGCACCCGCAAGGACTTCATCGCTGACCGCGTGCTGAAGCTGGCCGGGTACTACGGCTACGATCAGGAAAATGAGTTTGACGAAAGCCGCGAAAGGCCCGTCACGATCGGCGTCTACCGCCTGACGATGAAGAGCAACAGCGACAACTTCCGCCAAAGCTCGATTCAGGGTGTCATGAAGCGCATTAAGGCCAAGGGCGCACAGGTCATCATCTATGAGCCTACGCTGGAGGACGGCAAGACCTTCTTCGGTTCGGCAGTGGTCAACGATCTGGACAAATTCAAGCGGCAGAGTCAGGCCATTCTGGCCAACCGCTACGATGCCTGCCTCAACGATGTGCGGGACAAGGTCTACACATTGACAGTGGAGTAAGGCTCTCCATGCCATTACCGCACAATATCCTTGTGACTTTTAAAGAGAGGAACACCTGTTATATGAAATATGATTATCTGGTAGTCGGCTCCGGTCTGTACGGTGCCATCTTCGCCCATGAGGCCAAGGCGCACGGCAAATCCGTGCTGGTCGTGGATAAGCGCCCCAACATTGCGGGCAACATTTATACCGAGAACATCGAGGGTATCAACGTCCATAAGTATGGTGCGCACATCTTCCACACCAACAACAAAAAGGTCTGGAACTATATCACCCGGTTTGCCGAGTTCAACCGCTTTACGAACTCTCCTGTTGCCAACTATAAGGGTGAACTGTATTCGCTGCCCTTCAACATGTATACCTTTAATAAGATGTGGGGCGTCGTCACACCGGAGGAGGCAGCCGCCAAGATCGAGGAGCAGCGCCGTGAGATCACCCACGAGCCGCAGAACCTTGAGGAACAGGCCATCTCCCTTGTGGGCCGCGACATCTATGAGAAGCTCATCAAGGGCTACACCGAGAAGCAGTGGGGCCGCGACTGCAAGGACCTGCCTGCTTTTATCATCAAGCGCCTGCCTGTGCGGCTGACCTTTGACAACAACTATTTCAACGCGCTGTATCAGGGCATTCCCATCGGCGGCTACACCAAGATGATCGCCAATCTTCTGGACGGCATCGAGGTGCGGCTGAACACCGATTACCTTGAAAACAAGGCCGCGCTGGACGCACTGGCTGACAAAATCGTCTACACCGGCCCGATTGACGCTTATTTTGACTACAAACTCGGCACGTTGGAGTACCGCTCCGTCCGGTTTGAGAATGAGCTGCTCGACAAGCCCAGCTTCCAGGGCAACGCCGCCGTCAACTATACGGACCGCGAGACGCCGTGGACCCGCATCATCGAGCACAAATGGTTCGAGTTCGGCAAGGACGAGAACGGCAACGACCTGCCTAAAACGATCATCAGCCGCGAGTATTCCTCTGAGTGGAAGCCCGTTGACGAGCCGTATTACCCCGTCAACGATGCTAAAAACGGCGCACTGTATGCCGAGTACAAGAAGCTGGCCGACGCCGAGCCGAAGGTCATCTTCGGCGGACGCCTGGGTGAGTATAAGTATTACGACATGGATCAGGTTATCGCCGCCGTGCTGGACCGCTGCGAAAGCGAGCTGCACTAAAGTACAGCCAAGCGAAAGCACAAAATCCAAAAGGCAGCAAAGCAGACCCCAAAAGCTAAAATCGGGGTTTACTTTGCTGCCCTTTTTTATTTGCTCAATCCGCTGGCGCCGCTTGCCACAACGCCGCCGTCCATAAGAATGTCTGCTCCGGTCAGGAAACCCAGCCGCTCATCCAGAAGAAGCGCAAACAAAGCGGCGATTTCTTCCGGCTTTCCGTTGCGCTTGAGAGCAGAGTATTTTTTGAATACATCCGCCTGCCCGCTTTCCAGTGCGCCCATCGGCGTGTCAAAGTTGCCGGGTGTCACACTCAGGCAACGCACATTTTTCTCGCCAAAGCGTGCGGCGTCGGTCTTAGCAAACCAAATTACAAAATGCTTGCTGATGGCGTAGGCCAGACCCGGGCGGACGTCCTTAGGGGCGATGCCTGCCCGCGCCACCAGCTTTTTGATGAATTTTTCACGGTCGGTGCGCGCCAGCTTGTACGCACCCTTGGGCATGACAAACTGCGGGGCAAGGTAGGCGCTCATGCTGGAGGTGTCGATCACACAGCCGCCCGGTGCTATGATCTCATAAAAGGCATCGTTGATATTCACTGTGCCCAGCGCATTGCCGCGCAAAATCTTTTCAGCATCGCCCATGTGAGGGCTGAGGCCCGCAATGTGTAATACCGCTTTTACTTCGCCGCATTCTGCGGCGTGTTTGGCCAGCGCAAAACAGCTTTCACGGTCGGAAACATCACAGCTGAACGCCTCAGCCTTGCCGCCTGCACTGCGCAGATCATTGACTGCCTTTTCCAGCTTGGACGCCGTGCGCCCCACCAAAATCGTGTAATATCCTTCTTCACAGACGAGCTTCGCCGTGGCAAGCCCCATGCCGCTGCCGCCGCCTGTGATAACACAAACTTTCTTCATGCGATTTTTCCCTCCTGCTTGAGCCAAACCGCCAAATCATGCAGTGTTTCCTTGTAGGGACGCGGGGCAAAGCCAAGCTCATTTTTTGCCTTGGAGCAGTCAAAATGGTTGTTGCGCTCCAGATTGTAAACGGCAAACTCAGTCAGTACAGCAGGCTTACCGGTCTTGGCAGCGCGTGCCTCCATCAGCTTGGCGGCAAAATGGGCAAGCGACAGCGGCAGGTAAAACAGACAGCCGCGGCAGCCGGTTTCTGCCTTCAGCATTTCGCAGAGTCCCTTCAGCGAAACCTCGTCATTGGAAAGAATGTAGCACTCGCCCTTGCGCCCGCGGTCAGCGGCGGCAATCGTACCGGCGGCCAGGTCGCGCACATCGACAAGATTGAACGAGCCCTGCATACCGATGGGCATTTCACCGTTCAGGATCTGGATCAGTGTGCGGGTCGTCTGCCCGATGGCGGGGTCGTTGGGGCCAAGAATACCGCTGGGATGCACCACGCAGGCATTCAGCCCGTCAGCGGCGGCGTCCAGCACCTTCTGGGTCGCCATTGCCTTGCTGCGGCTGTACCAGCCGACCACGCGATTGTCATCGTAGGGAACAAAGCTGTATACCTCATGGATGCTCTCGCCCTTAGGCAGCTCGGGGATGGCGCCGGTGCTGGAAACATAGACGAACTTTTTGCACTCCGGGTGATTTTTGGCGGCATTCAGCATATTTTCGGCGCCGCCCACATTGACGGTGATCAGCTTTTCACTGTAATTCGGGTTGATCGTCACCATGCTCGCGCAGTGGATGCAGACGGTCTGCGTGCCCGGTTCCACGGCAAAGAATTTCTCGCAGTCCTCGGCACTGCAGAGGTCACCCTCAAAGATTTCGACGGCCTTCGGCACAAATTTTACGGCGGGGTCGCCCTTCAGTACAAAAGCGCGCACGGCATCGCCGCGCTCCAAAAGCTGTGCGCAGACATTAGTGCCCATAAATCCGGCAGCACCGGTGACAAGATAGATGGTTTTCATAGCTGTATCCTCCGTTTTCCCTTAGGTTGTTTTTTGTTTCGATGCTCCTAAGGATACACCGCCAAAATAAACCTTTGGTAAACGGGAAGGTTTATCTTTCGTTTATCTTTGCGCTGTACTATAATAGAACTAAGGCAATACCGCATAATTCTAAGTGCCGATACGGCGAGCGAGGCGCGGCAGCTGCCGGAGCGGTGCTTAAGCCGTTAGGCGGGAATTGTGCGGTATTGCCCTAAGGAGAGTACACGATGTTTCGTATTTTGATTGCCGAGGATGACCCCAGCACGGCGCGTCTGCTTGGCGCCATCGTAAAGCGAGCGGGCTATGAGCCGCTGATTGCTGCCGACGGTGTGCAGGCACTGGAAATGCTCGACCACAACCATATAGATCTGCTGCTCTGCGATGTGATGATGCCCCGGATGGATGGATTTACCCTGACCAGAACCATCCGGGAAAGCGGCAGCATGCTGCCTATTTTAATGCTGACGGCCAAGGATATGCCGCAGGATAAGCACACGGGCTTTATCGTTGGCACTGATGATTATATGACAAAACCACCGGATCGGCAGGAGCTTGTGCTGCGCATCAAGGCTCTGCTGCGCCGCGCCCGCATCGTGGATGAACACAGGATCACGATAGGGGATGTCGAGCTGGACTACGACACCCATACCGTGCGGCGCGGCCACGATGCGCAGGTGCTGCCGCCCAAGGAGTTCAACCTTCTATACAAGCTGCTGGCTTACCCGGAAAGGACCTTTACCCGGCTGGAGCTGCTGGATGAGATCTGGGGCATGGACAGCGAAAGTGACGACAAAACGGTAAATGTTCACATCAATCGGCTGCGCACTCGCTTTTACGATTGGCCGGAGTTTGAGATACAGACCGTTCGCGGCATCGGCTACCGTGCTATAAAGAAGGTGTGATATGGCACAATTTGTAAACAAGCTGCGCGACTGCGTGCGCACCGTAAATTTGACAATGCTGCTGGTGCTGAACCTGTTTTTCATCGTTACACTGAATCTGACTGTTGCGACGGTGCTGGTGGTATTGGAGGCTGACCACGGCTTTTTTATCCAAGACGGCAGCGTCAGCATCGGCGGCGCACTGGTTATTTTGTATGCCAGCTGTATTTTGATGGCCATCAGCCTTGTGGTTGCGATTCGCCTTGTGTTAATAAAGCCTATCAAAAACATCATACAGGCGATGAACCGGCTGGCGGCGGGGGACTTCACCGTGCGCCTGCAGCCCGCCGCCCACGGGTATGAGCCTACCGAGATCCGGGAGTTCAAAGCAGCCTTCAACAAAGCGGCGGAGGAGCTTTCCGGCACGGAGCTGCTGCGCAAGGATTTTGTAAATAACTTTTCCCATGAGTTCAAGACGCCCATCGTCAGCATCAGCGGCTTTGCTGACCTGCTGCTGGACGAGGATGTCACACCTGAGGAGCAGTGCGAGTATCTGCAAATCATCCGCGATGAGAGCAGGCGGCTGGCACAGCTTTCCAGCAGTGTGCTGCTCTTGAATCGTATCGAGGCACAGACCATTCTGACAGACTGCACAGACTTTTCGCTGGATGAGCAGCTGCGCCAGTGCATCCTTGTGACCCGGCAAAAGTGGCGCGATAAGCCGCTGCAGTTTGAGGCCGAGCTGGCCCCCTGCACCTACCACGGCAGCGAAGCGCTGGTAAAGGAGATCTGGCTGAATCTGCTGGATAATGCCGCCAAGTTCAGCCCGGAGAACGGAACCATAAGCGTAACACTGCACTGCGAGCAGGGCAGACCGGTTGTGGCTGTCACTGACCAGGGCTGCGGTATGGACGCCGAGACCTGCTGCCATATCTTTGAGCAGTTCTATCAGGGGGACACCAGCCACAGGACGCAAGGCAACGGCTTGGGCCTTGCCATGGCACAAAAAATAGCCGCACTGCACGGCGGCGCTGTCACTGTGGACAGCCGCCCCGGCAGCGGCAGCTGCTTTACAGTAGTTTTGCAGTGAATATTGTTTAATGCCTGTTCAGATCAGCCCGTGGGACCACAGCACGATCCCGCCAAAAAAAGCGCCGTCCCTTGCCAAAAGGGACAGCGCACGGTCTGGGCTGTACAGCAGCCCAACATATTTATTATACCATTTTTTGCCCGGAACGGCAAGCTTGAAACTGCACAAATCTTTCGCTGCATCGTTGGCATATCTGCGAATAGACGAATTCCAAGGGCTGTGGTATAGTATAGTCACAGAAAGAAAACAGCCGGAGATAAGGAGCAGACAACTCCAAGAGAAGTTGATCTTCCAAGGAGAAATGTCATAAGAAATCTCCAAAGAAAGCAAGACACCGGCGGTATTTCGTAAGGAAGGAGGCTCAAGTCCAATGGCAAACTTTAAAGATCCTATTCATCACCGGCGGGCCTGGGCCTGCTGAATGAAAAAGCGCCGCATCCGAAGCCGCAGGTCATAACCTGTACAAAGAATATTGAACGAGATGTCAGGCAGCTTACTTTTAAACAGCAGACTCAGGGGCCGTCATCAAAGACCCCCATGCAGCATATAGATCAGGATGAAAGAAGGCTGGTTATCATGACTGGTTCCACGCCACCCAACAGAGGGTATCTGAAATCTACCTGATCCATAAGGAGAAACTCCAATGTACTAAGTGTCAGAGGTTGATCCTCAATCTCAAAGCCTGAAATTCTGCAAAGGGAATGATTCCCCATGAAAATAGGAACCAACTCCGAAAAATAACGAATAAAGGTTATGAGGCTATGACTCCAATCATTTAGGTACTGCCGGGGCGAACGAAAAGTTCGCCCCGGTTTTGTTTGTGTCACGGTCTCCGGCTCATGCAGGGCAAGCTCAAACACCTCAAGGCAAACGGACTTGCATTTCCTACCGGATTTTGTTACTATTATTATATTTTCGATTATTAACAGGATTAAAGGAGATAAAACTGCATGAGCGTAAAAACAGTTTCATCACAGGCTGATGCTGTCAACCCGCTTGGATATGAAAAAGAAGGCAAGCTGCTTGTCGGCTTTGCCATTCCCTGCATTATCTCGATGCTGGTGACGTCGCTGTACAACATTGTTGACCAGATCTTTATCGGGCAGGGTGTGGGTCTGCTGGGCAATGCTGCCACCAACATTGCGTTTCCTCTCTCGATTGCCTGCACAGCCATTGCGCTGCTGCTCGGTATCGGCAGTGCGACGAATTTCAGTCTCCAGCTGGGTGCAGGCAATGAAAAGCGTTCTGCTGAATATGCAGGCAACGGCCTGTGTCTGATGGCGCTGTTCGGCACTGTGCTGATGGCGGTCACGCTGCTTTTTCTGACGCCGATGCTGAAATTCTTCGGCGCTACGCCGGATGTTTTTCCCTACGCAGAGGCCTACACTCGCATCACAGCGCTGGGGTTTCCGTTCCTCATTATGAATACCGGCATGAGCAAGCTGATTCTGGCAGACGGCAGCCCGCGCTATTCCATGATGTCGATGCTCATCGGCGCACTTATCAATACGGCCCTTGATCCGCTGTTCATCTTTGGGCTGGATATGGGTATGACCGGCGCTGCACTTGCCACGATTCTCGGGCAGATCGCCTCGTTCTGCATCAGTATGCGGTATCTCTTCCATTTTAAATCTGTACCCTTCTCATGGGGCTGCTTTACGATTGACGGTGACAGAACACGCAAGATCTTCAGCTACGGTGCATCTGCCTGCTTCAACCAAATCGCTATGGCTGTTGTCCAGATCGTTTTGAACAACACCCTTGCACACTACGGTGCACTGTCGATCTACGGCAGCGATATTCCTCTGGCCTGCGCGGGCATCATCTCAAAGGTCAACATGATCTTTATGTCCTTTGTCATCGGCATTTCGCAGGGCGTACAGCCGATCATCGGCTTCAATTACGGTGCTGCGCTCTACCGCCGCGTCAAAAAGAGCTATCTGCTGGCGCTGGCTGTGGCTACCGGGCTTTCTCTGGCAGCGTTTGCCTGCTTCCAGCTTTTTCCGCGGCAGATCATCAGTATTTTCGGCACCGGCAGCGAGATGTACTACCAGTTTTCGGAGCGGTACTTCCGCATTTATATGTTCCTGACGCTGATCAACGGCATCCAGCCGGTCACCTCCAACTTCTTCAACTCGATTGGCAAGGCGCGCCTCGGCGTATTCATGTCCCTGACACGCCAGATTTTGTTCCTGCTGCCGCTCATCGTCATCTTCCCGCTCTTTATGGGCATTGACGGCGTCATGTACGCAGGCCCCATTGCGGACGGCGCTGCCGCCATCGTCTGCGGCTTTTTCACCGTGCGTGAGCTGCGCGAGCTGACCCGCCTGCAGCAAAAAATCGAAAAAACGAACTAAGATACTAACAAAGCGCCCCCGCATCACTGTGCGGGGGCGCTTTGCTGTCCCGTGACATTTTTAGCACATGGGCGATATGACGAAAAAACCTGCGCCTGATTGGCAAAAAGGTAGAAAGTACAGGAAACCACTTGAATCGTACCGGTTTCCGCACTACAATGGAAACCGGAAAGCTAAATCGGGTTTCCGCAGGAGGCAAGTGATGGACGAACACAACGAGCTGCGCACAAGACTGCGCGCAGTCGGAATGGAGCTGTTCCGCCGGGACGGGCTGCGCTTTACGATGCAGCAGGCCGCTGCGATGATGCACATCAGCAAAAAGACGATCTACGCAGTCTACCCCTCCAAGGAGGCGCTGCTGCTGGATATGGTGGACGATGCGTTCACAAGAATCCACGCCCGCAAGCAGCGCATCCTTGACGGCCCCGGCACCCTGGCTGAAAAGCTGCGGGCGGTCATTATCGCCCTGCCGGAGGAGTACACCGCGCTGGATCTGCAGCAGATGGATCTTTTGGATGAAAAATATCCCAGAGTCGCAGCGCGCGTGCGGGAGCATCTGGAAACCGGCTGGGAGCCTACCTTGGCGCTGCTGGAGCAGGCGATGGGGGAGGGCGTTATCCGTCGGGTATCCCTGCCGGTTCTGCAGCGGATGATCTCCGCTTCCATTGAGGATTTTCTTGCAGACCGCACGCTCGATGCGCAGGGCATATCCTACACGGATGCCCTGGATGAGATGATTTCCATTTTACTGGAGGGGTTGTTGGTACGATGAGATACAGTCTTTGCAATCACTGGGAATTTACAGAGCAATGGAGCGATGCCTTCTGTCGGGGTGAACCTGTTGGCTGTCGTCCGGTGCGTCTGCCCCATACCTGCCGGGAGCTGCCGCTCCACTACGCAGACCCCTCTGACTATGAGATGGTCTGCGGTTACCGTCGCACACTGACCGTTCCCGATGCGCCCCGGGTATTCCTGCGCTTTGACGGGGCCGCCCATCAGGCGGAAATCTACCTGAACGGCCAGCTGGCCGGGCAGCATCAGGGCGGCTACACCGGCTTTACCATCGAAATTACTGACCTTGTGCGCCGCGGCGAGGAAAATCTGCTGGCAGTGCGGCTGGATACGCGCGAGGACCCCAGCCTGCCGCCCTTCGGCTTTGTCATCGACTACCTGACCTACGGCGGTCTATACCGGGAGGTCTGGCTCGAGACCTCGCCGCAGAGCCGTGTGAGCGAGCTTTTCGTGTACACACCGACACTAACGGAGGCTGCCGTGCAGCTGACCGTTGAGGCACCGGAGCAGGCCGCAGCGCTGCGCGTCCGGCTCTGCAGCAGTGCGGGCGAAACGCTGGTGTGCCGCCAGCTGCCCCCGGCAGAATCGGCGGAATGCCGTCTTACGCTGCCTGACGCCGCGCCATGGGACACCGAGCATCCGAATCTCTACCGCTGCATAGCAGAGCTGCTCGATACCGATGGGCAGGTACTGCACAGCCGGGAAACCTCCTTCGGTTTCCGGACGGCTGTGTTCCGGGCGGACGGCTTTTATCTGAACGGGAAAAAGACCTTTCTGCGCGGGCTGAACCGCCACCAAAGCTACCCCTACATCGGCTACGCCGCGCCGGAAAGCCTGCAGCGGCAGGACGCCCGCATCCTGAAAAACGAGCTGCACTGCAATGCCGTGCGCACGAGCCATTACCCGCAAAGCCAGTATTTCCTTGATGAATGTGACCGGCTGGGCCTGCTTGTATTTACCGAGCTGCCCGGCTGGCAGCACATCGGCGATGGGGCATGGAAGGACCGCGCCTGTGCCATGCTGCAGGAGATGCTGCTGCAAAACCGCAATCACCCCAGCATTATTCTGTGGGGTGTTCGCATCAATGAGAGCGTGGACGATGACGAATTCTATACGCGCACCAATCAAATCGCCCACACACTGGACCCGAGCCGGGCGACCTCTGGCGTGCGGTATCTGGAAAAGAGCCATCTCCTGGAAGATGTTTACGCTTACAACGATTTCTCCCACAACGGCTCAAACGCCGGGGTCAAGCGGAAAAAGGATGTAACGCCCGATTTAAGCAAGGCACTGCTGATTTCCGAATGCAACGGGCACATGTACCCCACCAAGCCCTGTGACGATGCCCCGCACCGGCAGGAGCATGCCCTGCGCCATGCGCGGGTGTTGGACGCTGCCTACGCAGATGGAGAGCATGCGGGCTGCTTTGGCTGGTGTATGTTTGATTATGCCACCCACAAGGATTTCGGCTCCGGGGACCGCATCTGCTATCACGGCGTGCTGGACAGCTTCCGCAATCCCAAGCTGGCGGCGTCCGTCTACGCATCGCAGGGCGGGGAGGAGCCGGTGCTGACGGTCAGCTCCACGATGGACATCGGTGATTATCCTGCCGGGCAAATCGGCACGGTCTATGTGTTTACCAACGCCGAGCGGGTGGATCTTTACAAAAACGATGTGTTTGTGACGACCCTGCACAAAAGCGGCTGGACGGCGCTGCCGCACCCGCCGCTGGCCGTGGATGACACAATCGGTGTCCTGCTTGAAACGCAGGAGCATTTTGACAAAGCCAAGGCCGATACGCTGCGCGACTGTCTGCTTGCAGCCGGGCGCTACGGCTTGGCCGGGCTGCCGCTGCGCTACAAGCTGAAGCTGGCGTGGTGCATGGTGCGCTATAAGATGAGTTTTGCGGACGGTGTGGCGCTGTACGGCAAGTATGTCGGCAACTGGGGCGGCGCGGCTACGTGTTGGCGGTTCGATGCCAAAAACGGGGATACCGTGGTAAAGAGCGTCACGCTCTGCCCCAGCCACCGGCTGCATCTTGAGGTAACGCCCTCCGCCACCGTCCTGCAGGAGGGTGACACCTACGATATGGCCGGAGTTCGGGTGCGGATCCTTGATGAAAACGGCAGCCCTGCCGTCTATGCACAGCTGCCGCTGACCTTTGCCGTGACCGGTGCCGCCGCGCTGGTCGGCCCTGCGGCGGCAACCGCCGAGGGCGGCATGGGCGGGACTTATCTGCGCACAGTCGGGCAGACAGGTACAGCCGCGCTGACCGTCTCGGCCCCGCAGTGTGCGCCTGTCACCGTAGAATTTACCGTCACAAAGAAGGAGTGTGCAGTATGGAACTGACAACAAAGCAAAAAGCCGCCTTCGGCATCGGCGCAGTGGGCAAGGATATGGTCTACGCGCTGTCTGCCTCCTATGTCATGTACTATTATCAGGATGTGCTGGGCCTGCCTGCCACCTTTGTCGGCCTGATCCTGATGATCGCGCGTGTGTTTGACGCCTTCAACGATCCCTTTATGGGGGTGCTGGTGGCCAAGACCCGCACCCGCTGGGGACGGTTCCGTCCGTGGATCCTCAGCGGCACCGTCCTGAATGCGGTGGTTCTCTACGCGCTGTTTGCCGCGCCGGTGCTGGAGGGTGCCGGCATGATGGTCTACTTCAGCGTCATCTACATCCTGTGGGGCGTCACCTACACGATGATGGACATTCCTTACTGGTCGATGATCCCCGCCGTGACCCGCACCCCTGCTGACCGAGAAAACCTGTCAGTCGTGGGCCGCACCTGTGCGGGCGTCGGCTCGGCGCTCATTGCGATGTTTACCATGCTGCTGGTTGGTGCTTTGGGCGGCGACAGCGAGCGCACCGGCTTCCGCTGGGTAGCACTGCTCGTGGCTGTCATCTTTGTGGTTACCGAGGCGATCTGCTGCGCCAGCGTCAAGGAGACCGGCAGCGCCGAGATAAAGACCGCCACCGTCGGCGAGATGTTCAAGGCGCTGTTCTCCAACGATCAGGCGCTTGTGGTCGTAGGCAGCATCGTTTTGATCAACTCGGCGCTGTATCTGACCTCCAACTTTATCATCTATTTCTTCAAGTACGATTTCGGCGGCACAGGCTGGAAGGCCAGCTACACGCTGTTCTCAACCATCGGCGGTGCGGCACAGATCCTCGGCATGATGGTCCTCTATCCGGTGCTGCGCAAAAAGCTCAGCAACACTGCCGTATTTACGGTAAGCCTGGGGTTGGCGCTGGGCGGCTATGCTGTGCTGCTCCTGCTCTGCCTGACGGGCTTTTCCGGCAGTCTGGCACTGCTCTGCGTACCGGGCGTGGTGGTGTTTGCCTGCAACGGCATGCTCAGCGTACTGACGACCCTTTTCCTCTCCAACAGTGTGGACTACGGCCAGCTCAAGACCGGGCGCCGTGAGGAAAGCGTTATCTTCTCGATGCAGACCTTTGTTGTAAAGGCTGCGTCCGGCGTGGCGGTTTTTCTGACCGGCATCGGCCTGGATCTGATCGGGCTGGTCGGCAATGCCGAGGAGACAGGCCCCGTTGCTGCCCAGAGCGCCGGTACATTGCTCGGGCTGCGGCTCATGATGACCGTTCTGCCCATGGCCGTCCTTGCGGCGGCGCTTGTACTGTTCCGCCGAAGGTTCACCCTGACGGATGACCGCGCAGCCGAAATCAGTGCTGCGCTTCACAGGGAGGAAACTCAAAATGGCTGAGATGCAGTGGTATGCCGCAACAGACAGCGGCCGGTTTGACGGCACGGCAGCCATCACCCCGCGCAGCGGTGCCGTCTGCCTGAGGGCAGAGCTGCCCGCCGGAGTGCTGCAAAATGCGGTTGCTGCGCTTCCGTGGACGATGGCGCGCGAAGAAAAGCTTTTCATGAACGGCTACCAAACCTGGACCGCCTGCCCGGAGCTGGGCAAATGGGACCGGCAGCACGGTGTTGAGCGTGTCCCGAAATTCCTTTTGGAGAAATACAGCTTTGACCGTTACGGCGATTATCATTTTGTTCCCTACAGCGGCAAAAGGGGACAGAGCCACGGCTTCTCCTACTGCTATTTCCGGCGCGGAAAGACCTACCGCCTTTTGGCCAGCCTGGACGAGGCACCGGGCTATACGATTTTTTCCTATGACAGCCGCACCGCACAGCTGCGCATTGAACGCGACTGCGCCGGGGTACAGCATACCGGCGGCAGCTTTCCTGCGTTCTCCCTCTTTTTTGCCGAGGGCACCGAGGACGAGGTATTTGACGCATGGTTTGCGGCGCTGGGCTGCCGCCCCCGCACCACGCACAGGCTGGCCGGGTATTCCAGCTGGTATAACCGCTACCAGAACATTGATGAGGCCTCGATCCAGGAAGACCTCAACGGCTGCAAAACGCTTTTCCGCGCAGGGGATCTCTTTCAGATCGACGATGGATGGGAGTGCAAGGTAGGAGACTGGCTGGAGCCTGACCCTGCCAAATTCCCCAACGGGCTGCGCCCGCTGGCAGATGCAGCCCATGAAAGCGGCTTTCTGGCAGGACTGTGGCTGGCACCGTTCGTCTGCGAAAAGGAATCCCTGCTCTGCAAAGATCACCCGGACTGGCTGCTGCAGGCGGACGGTCAGCCCTGGTGCTGCGGCTGCAACTGGAGCAGCTTTTATGCGCTGGACATCGACCACCCGGAGGTACAGGCCTACCTCAAGCAGGTCTTTGACCGCGTCCTGCAGGATTGGGGCTTTGACCTTGTCAAGCTGGACTTTCTCTACGGCGCAGCACCGTTCGGCAACGCCCGGGAATCCCGCGCAGGACGGATGCAGCGCGCCATGGCACTGCTGCGCTCATGGTGCGGCGACAAGCTGATCCTCGGCTGCGGTGTGCCCGTCATGCCTGCCTTTGGCATCGTTGACTACTGCCGCATTGGGTGTGATGTAGGGCTGGACTGGGACGATGTGTGGTATATGCGGCTTTTCCACCGCGAGCGGGTCTCCACAAGGCAGTCCATCGGCAACACGATTTTCCGCCGCCAGCTCAACGGGCGCGCTTACGGCAGCGACCCCGATGTATTCTTCCTGCGCGAGGAAAACTGCAAGCTGACCCTACAGCAAAAGCAGACCCTGGCCCGGGTCAATGCGCTGTTCAGCGGCATCCTGCTCACCTCCGATATGCCAAGTCGCTATACGGATGAGATGCGCCGCCAATACAACGCCCTGCGGGAATTGACCGACCACGCCGAAAATTGCACCGTGGATGCAGACGACGGTCTGACCGTACACTACACTTTGTACGGCAAGCAGCAGGCGATCAAGGTTTTTTGACCGTTCAGCCTTCTTCAAAAACACACAAAATTTTTGCTGCGGCGGCTGATGGAATTGCAATCACAGGGTGGGGGATGGTATAATGTGTAAATAGGGTGGTATGCCCTTCCGCTTTGGCGGTACATGTTATATTGTAATAGTTTGCCTGAGGAGTTGTGGAATGAAGAAAAACGATCTTTCCCCTGAAGCCTTCCGCTTTGAAGGCAAGATGTCCCTGAAGCAGGCACTGCCGCTGGGCATGCAGCATGTGTTGGCGATGTTTGTTGGCAACCTTACGCCGCTGCTTATCATCACGGGCGCCTGCGGCCTGGCCGGCGGCGAATTTGCCGACCTGCGCGTCACGCTGCTGCAGAATGCCATGCTTGTGGCGGGCATCGTCACACTGGTTCAGCTGTATTCCATCGGCCCCATCGGCGGCAAGGTGCCTATCATCATGGGCACCTCCTCCGGCTTCATCGGGGTATTCAGCTCGGTCGCAGCCTCGATGGGCGGCGGTGTGCTGGCCTACGGCGCAATCATGGGCGCGTCCCTGATCGGCGGCCTGTTTGAGACCGTGCTGGGCTTCTTTCTGAAGCCGCTGCGCAAGCTGCTGCCCTCTGTCGTTACCGGCACGGTGGTGCTTTCCATCGGTCTGAGCTTGATTTCGGTCGGTGTAAACTCCTTCGGCGGCGGCAACACCGCGCAGGATTTCGGCTCGGTCGAAAACCTGCTGCTCGCCATCTTTGTGCTGGTCGTCATCCTGATCTGCAAGCACTCCGGCAGCACCTTTTTGAATTCCTCCTCGATTTTGGTGGGCATCATCTGCGGCTACATTGCAGCGTTTCTCATGGGCTTTGTTCTGCCCACCACGGCGCTGAACGCCGAGGGCGTTGCCTACACCAAGGCATGGGTGCTGAACTGGAATAAGGTGGCCGAGGCCAAATGGTTTGCATTGCCCGAGCTGATGCCGGTCAAGCCGGTGTTTGATATGCGCGCGATCGCACCGGTCATGATTATGTTCATCGTCACGGCGGTCGAAACCGTGGGCGATATTTCCGGCGTTATCATGGGCGGCATGGACCGAGAGGCCACCGACACTGAGCTGTCCGGCGGCGTCATCTGCGATGGTATCGGTTCCAGCTTTGCCGCACTGTTCGGCGTACTGCCCAACACCTCCTTCAGCCAGAATGTCGGCCTTGTCAGCATGACCAAAGTCGTCAACCGCTTTGCGCTGGCCACCGGCGGCATCTTCCTGATTCTCTGCGGTCTGGTGCCCAAGCTGGGCGCGCTCGTCTCGATCATGCCGCAGTCGGTGCTTGGCGGCGCAGCGGTCATGATGTTCTCTTCCATCGTGGTGAGCGGTATTCAGCTCATCACCCGCGAGCCGCTGACCCCGCGCAGCCTGAGCATCGTCTCTGTAGCGCTCGGTCTCGGCTATGGCATCGGTGCCAACAACGGCATCCTTGCACACGCACCGCAGATGCTCTCTCTGGTATTCGGCGGCTCCGGCATCGTGCCCGCCGCACTCGTTGCTATCCTCTTGAATCTGGCCATTCCAAAGGACGAAAACGGTTAAAATAAGCATCCCTATAGCGGGCAGTGTAAAACGCACTGCCCGCTATAGATTTTTTGTTGAAATCGCACAAAAGCACCTTTAGCACCCTATTGACATTTGGGTGCCAGACTGCTATTATATGACCGAACTATCGTAGAATCGTTGCTGGTGCGCCGTTTTGGCTGCAGGCAGCTTTTTACGACCCAGCGGTTAGATTATTCTAACCCGCATATACAAGCTGCCATGCTGCCGGCGGGCAGCTTTTCAAATAAGCAGCAGTTAGTTGATGTAAACCAGGGAGCTGAGCATTACGAAAAAGAATTTTTGGGACAGAAATGCAGCAAGGTATGACTGCTTTATGCGCAAGAACGCAATAGCCTATGATCAATTATATGCATTGCTTCGCCCTGCTGTGTGGCACAAAACCGTTTTGAGGTAGCCACCGGCACAGGGCAGGTGGCAAAACATCTCCTGTGTTCTGCCGACCACATTGAGGCTACCGACGCCTCCGCAGCGATGATTGCGCAGGCAAAGCGGGGTGATTTTTCCTCCAAGCTGTATTTTTCCGTGCAGGATATGTTCCATCTGCCTTATGCTGACCAGTCCTTTGATGTTGTCATTGTCTCCAATGCACTGCACATTGTGCCGCACCCTGAGAAAGCCCTTATCGAGTTTCGCCGTGTGCTTAAAAACGATGGCACGCTGATTGCTCCTACCTTTACCCATGCAGAGAATTCCCCTTGGGGAAATCTTCAGGCCCTTGCGCTGAAAATTGCAGGCTTTCCGCTGCACAGCAGATGGACGAGTGCTGCGTATCTGGCATTTTTGCAGCAAAACGGCTGGACCGTTTGCAAAAGTGTTGTTTTGCAGAATTCCATTCCACTTACCTACGCAGAGTGTAAAAAAGTTGAAAGGAGATAAACGATGTCATTTTTTGAAAATACGAGAGACCCCAAAGGCTTCGGCGGCAGGCTGATGGTCACCATGATGAACCTTGCCCACACCCCCGTGGCGCTGTGGGGGCTTCACTTTCTGCATCTTGCGCCGGACGCAAGGGTGCTGGACTGCGGCTGCGGCGGCGGGGCGAATATCAAACGGCTGCTGAAAAGGTGTCCGCGCGGCATCGTAAAGGGCGTGGATTACTCTGCTGTCAGCGTCGAAAAATCCCGCCGTCTCAATGCAGAGGCGATTCAAAGGGATCGCTGTGTCATCTGGCAGGGCAGCGTGCAGCGCATCATTTTTGCCAGCGATTGGTTCGATGCAGTCACAGCGTTTGAAACCGTCTATTTCTGGCCGGACCTTGCAAAATGCTTCCGGGAGGTTTGGCGGGTTTTGAAGCCGGGCGGCACCTTCCTCATCTGCAATGAAGTCAACGGCGACACGGACAAAGACAAAAAATGGACAGAAATCATTGATGGCATGACCATCTACAAGGATACTGAGCTGAAAGCATATCTTGAGCAAGCGGGCTTTTGTGACATTGCGGTACACAAAAGCAAAACAGGCTGGCTGTGTTTGACCGCCGTAAAGCGAAGTGACTGTGGCTGCGGGAGGCAGGAGAATGAAGGTTTATGAATTTGGGGCGGATACCGCTCCGGTCATTTTGCTGCTGCCCGGCACCTGCTGCCACTGGAAAAGCAACTTTGGCCAAGTGATCCCTCTGTTGCAGCGGGATTTTCGCGTACTTTGCGTCAGCTATGATGGCTTTGACGAAACAGAAAGTACCGAATTTCCGACAATGCTTGCAGAAACCGAAAAAATCGAAGCCTACATCCTGAAAAACTGCGGCGGGCATATACGGGCCGCCTACGGCTGCTCTCTGGGCGGCTCTTTCGTGGGACTGCTGGCAGCACGGAAAAGCATACATATGGACTACGGTATTCTGGGCAGCTCCGACCTTGACCAATGCTCCAAGCTCGCGGCCAAATTACAAACGAATCTTCTCCTGCCGCTGATTTATCCGCTGATTCGGGACGGGCAGTTCAAAAGTTGCTTTCTGCAGAAGCGATTAGAAAAGTGCTCCGCGGAGAAGGGGGACTATGTCCGCGCTTTTATGGCGATGTTCGGTGCTGCACGCCCCTATGTGACGATGCAAAGCTGTAAAAACCAATTTTATTCCGACCTCATCACGCCCTTGCCGGAGGGAATTGATGTTCCCGGTACGGAGATTCATATTTTCTACGCGCTGAAAATGGGAGCGAAGTATCGCGCGCGTTATCAGCAGCATTTTGCGCACCCCGTAATTCATGAGCAGCATCTGCAGCATGAGGAGCTGCTGGCCTGTTACCCTTACAAATGGGCACAGCTTGTCAAAAGCATCATTGAACAGGGGGTATAAAGTACCTGTGTTTTTGTGTATATACCATAAAAGGAGGCGACTTCATTGACAGAAACTTTTTGGGGGATTCTGATTCCCTTTTTGGGTACATCGCTGGGCGCAGCGTGCGTATTTTTTATGCGGCGCGCATTGGGTGATCTGGTGCAGCGTTCACTTGCGGGCTTTGCCGCCGGTGTGATGGTGGCGGCATCGGTCTGGAGTCTGCTGATCCCGGCCATCGAACAGTCGGAGAAGTTGGGGCGGTTTGCCTTTTTCCCGGCGTTTGCGGGATTTTGGTTCGGCGTGCTGTTTTTGCTTGCCCTGGATCATCTGATACCCCACCTGCATGTCGGCAGTGAGGAGGCTGAGGGGCCAAAAAGCAGACTGGGCCGCACTACGATGATGGTGCTGGCGGTGACCCTGCACAATATCCCGGAGGGCATGGCAGTCGGTGTGATGTACGCCGGCTTTCTCGCAGGCAGCGCGCAGATCACCGCGGCGAGCGCGCTGGCCCTGTCCCTCGGCATAGCCATCCAGAATTTCCCGGAGGGTGCCATCATCTCGATGCCCCTGCGCGCCGAAGGGGAGAGCAAAGGCAGGGCCTTTGCAGGCGGTGTGCTTTCGGGCGTGGTTGAGCCAATCGGCGCAGTGGTGACGATTTTGGCCGCGCAGCTTGTGATACCGGCATTGCCTTACCTTTTGAGCTTTGCTGCGGGCGCGATGCTCTATGTCGTGGTGGAAGAGCTGATTCCCGAAATGTCACAGGGACGGCACTCTAACCTTGGCACAGTATTCTTTGCTGTCGGCTTCAGTGTGATGATGGTGCTGGATGTGGCACTGGGGTAACAGGAGCCTTACAACGCAGAAATGCAAACAGCTTCACCCGGCCCGACACAAAGTCAGTCAGAAAAGGTCCAGCATGGTATCCAGATACAACTCCTCGCGGACAGCCAGTTGATATTCCGGCTTGGTCAGGTAGTGAAGCAAAAATTCAAGGATCAGCGCACTGCCAAGGCCGCGCCCCTCGATCTTGAATTGGGTGAAGCCCCTCGGCAGATAGGTATCCCGGATGGCCTTGATGCCGATAAAGCCGGGGTTCGCCATCGCTCGGGAGAAGCGATACCCATCCGCTGCGCCGGGGGCGCTGCAGTAATGCTCCGGGCCGGGCAGACCCAGATTTTTGCGGCTGACGGCCTCATAGCAGGCTCTGCGTTCCGTGCATCCGAACCAGCAGCACTCATTGCAGAGAAACTCCACCTTGTCCTTCTGGGACTGGGGCAGCGCTGCAAGTCGGTCAAATGCTCGGTTCAGCCGGAAATCCGGCACGACATATCGAAACTCGGGCCGTGCCAGCTCCCGCTGCAGATCGTTGAAGTCTGTCAGCACTTTTGTGGTTGAGGATACAAGATACAGCGATGGATAGTTCTTTTTCAGGTACTGCGTCAGCAGCTCAGCATGAACGATGGCGCCGTTTTGCGGGTCATTTTGTTCCTGAAACAGTCGGCAGAGCGCATTGCAGTCCGGGTCTGTGAGATGCTCCGGGCGCAGTAATGAATTGCTGAGTGTCAGCCGCGCCGAGATGCCGTATTCACGCGTCAGCGCCAGCACCTCGCGTGGGGTGCGGTCACTGTACTCGACCCGTCCGCCCGCCCATAAGCAGTCAGACGGTGCGCCGTAGATTGAGCCGATGGCGCACCAGTCGTAAAAATACTCCCGATGCGCACGATAAAGCGGCAAAAACGCCGCATACAGGTCATAAAATTCAAACAGACCGGGCAGATGAAACAGGGCTGTGCCCTGATGAGGTGTTTCCATAGTGGGGACCTTTCCTGGCCGCACAGGCGGCCCGATGGGATATATTTATTATACCAGCAATCCTGCCGGAATGCAAAGCGAAACGCCGCGTCAGCCAAAACAACCGATGCAGCGCTTTTTATCGGTTTATAGGTAATGGCCTTCGGCCTTATGTGCCAAATTCCGAAGGCCGTTGACGCAGCATAAACAGGTGTGGTACTGTATCCTCAATCGGCATTGGCCGAATGGAAAAAAAGAAAGATGCTTAAGGCAACACCGCACAATTCCCGCCTAACGGCTCAAGCACCGCTCCGGCGGATCTCCGCGCCAAGAGCCGCCGCAAGCGGCGGTTGCGC
>OHAF01000858.1_pt1 | contig 31227 bp, 23 predicted proteins | sample 1577041 | NCBI WGS metagenome assembly OHAF01 (sample SAMEA3541495, study PRJEB24748) | human gut metagenome | biome: human gut; feature: human-associated habitat; material: faeces | place: China | collected 2012
TCGATCACCTCTTTGTGGACGAGAGTCATCAGTTTAAGAACTTGATGTTCAACACGCGTCACGACCGAGTCTCTGGCTTAGGTAATCCAGAGGGGTCACAACGTGCACTCAATATGCTTTTTGCCATACGTACTATTCAGGAGCGGTCGGGTAAAGACTTAGGAGCTACTTTCCTTAGTGGCACGACCATCAGCAACTCACTCACAGAGCTCTATCTGCTCTTCAAGTACCTACGCCCTCAAGCACTCGAAAAGCAAGGCATCAATAGCTTTGATGCTTGGGCTGCTGTCTTTGCGAAGAAGTCTACCGATTACGAGTTCTCCATTACCAATGACATCATACAGAAGGAACGCTTCCGCACCTTCATCAAGGTTCCAGAGCTGGCAGCGTTCTATGCGGAGATTTGTGACTATCGTACCGCTAAGAATATCGGCATCGACCGCCCAGAGAAGAACGAGATATTGCATAACATACCGCCCACACCCGAGCAGGAAGAGTTTATCGGTAAGTTGATGGAGTTCGCCAAGACAGGGGACGCAACCCTTTTAGGACGAGAGGAGCTGTCGGATAAGGAGGAGAAAGCCAAGATGCTGATCGCAACGGACTATGCCCGCAAAAGATTCAAGAAGCTTGTATCTTTCAGATAATCAATAGAGTAGAAAAGAGTGTAGGGTAAAAGGGTTACGACTTGGAAACGAGCGAGTTTCTTTTCCTATCTTCATTCTGCCGTGCTTCAAAGAACTCTCTATTTTATATCTGCAAAGATATGAAATCTGCCCAAGATGGTGTGCTAGATTTCGAGTTCGTAGAATTGATTAAGAAACTCAGCTCACTCCTACAAAAGGATTGAGTTCTAAGCACAATCCAATACATTCTTCAGAGAAGCAGAGAAAGAGAAAAACGTAGGTTCAGAGATACCATTTCATTGCATAGAAACGTAGGTTCATAAATGCCATTTCACTGCATAGAAAGGGTAAACCTATGAACATCAGAGAAAAAGATGACAGAAAATTTGGTTTCAACGATTTAGTTTCGTACATTTGCGACATACTCTCCTACAATTAAAATTGCGGAGAACAAGAAAGAATTTTTGAAAACTATCTGAGACCTATTTCAAAATCTAGAACGCTAAACCCTGGAGCCTATGAGAACCCATTACCTATCCTTATGTCTGTTCTTGCTATCTTTTTCTCTGTATGTAGAAGCTCAGTCGCCTGGAGGAGTCAACGGAGCGGAGCTTTGGTATATGAGCGTTCCCACGGGGCGTGACCTGACAGGGACCTACGAGTGGAAGGACTTCTCTGGTGACACCGTCAAGTCTCGCATCTATGAGATACGATTGAACAATTATACCGCTGCATTTCAGCAACGACAGCGTCACATCCGCACATTCAACTTCAATCCAGCCCTGAACCTTTCTGAGAACGGCAAGCCCAAGGTCTCTCTTCTCCGCTATACCTCGATGGCTCAGTCCACGATTATCGGTCTGTTCTGTCCCAAGCCTTCCGACAAGTCCAAGGATGCCGTGCTTTATGCCGTAAGCGGACGTCTAGGTAGTGGTTCTCTGCTCTCCAAGGACAAAGCTCTCAGCCCTATAGGTCTCCCCGCCTTGGACTACGGTAAAGAAAAGGGACAAGATCTTCTCTATAGCTCTGCGGATGCTATCAATCAGCAAACATTTGACGAGAGCTCCCTAAGGATTGTATCCTATATCAAGTCTGGGATGCCCTCTCATTCCGTATGGGGAGAGGAGCTCGGTAGCATTTATTCTGTCGGCTCTACCTATGACAAGAAGAACCTCAATTTCAAGAATGCTTTCGATGCTACTCTCTTCGGGAACAATGCCTTTGACGGTTACTCTCCCGAGGTTATCGTCTTTGCCCGACAGCTCTCCAATACCGAGCGTCTACAGGTAGAAAGTTATCTCGCTCTAAAATATGGTGTAACCTTGAAAGGTTCCTACCTCAATCCTCGTGGCGACCTCATTTGGGATGCCTCCTCCAATGCAACCTACCATCATCGGGTTACAGGTCTTGCCCGTGAAGACGGCGAGCTTCTCTCCCAGCTTCTCTCGACCACATCTTATGAGGAGACACCACGATACAGTTCCATAAACGACAGCTACTACCAGTCCAATCCCTACAATCTTTCTTCCGAGTCACGCCTATTAGTCATCGGGCGAGAGAAAGGATCGCCCCTGCCTGATGGCTCTTGTCTGATATGGGGTGATGACGGAGGCAACACAGCAACGCTTACCCCGAAGGATCAGTCTCCATGGCATATTATGGGACGCAAATGGCTCGTGAAGACCAATCTACATTCCACGGCAGATACGACCTCCGTATGGAAGGGAGACGGTTTTTCTGTGAAAAATGAAGGCTATATTACCACACTGCTTCAGGAAGAAGGCAAGGACGATGCCGTTGTCCTGAGCAAGCCTCTTGTTGGTAAGGATGGTAGCATATCCTTCATTTGTCCATCCGCCTCTCTTGATATCGGCTTCACCGCAGCTGCCGATGGGAACGACCTCTACGGCTACCGCATATCGGGTGGCAAAGTCTTTCAGTTGATTAAAGGAGACCCACAGCGCGAGTCACTCTCCAATGTTTCAGCAGGCGAGCGGATTACCATCAGCAAGAGCGGAGATGTGCTGAACTTGCTTATCGGTGCAGAAGGCAGTTCTCGTTACTCCGTATATATCCCCTCAACAGAAGAGTGCCGTATAGCCACTATCCGTTCCGTTTCAGGTTCCCGTCGTCTCGAATTGACCGAAGTCCGTGCCAGTGGCTTTGGCGACACGGGCAATGTCGTAGAGCTGGGTACTTCCCTTTCCAAGGACAAGGACTTTACCCGCTTCGCCTCCAATGCCCTTTTGCTCATTGATGAGACCGGTACAGGAGAGATTGATCCCGAGACCGTGCGGATTTACCGCTGTAGTGAGACCGATGCCAAGCGTGGCAAGGCCATCTTCCACAATGTGTTCCTCGACACTGACGGAAATGGCAGCGATGTTTTTACTTTTGCTTACTATGATGGTATCCTTGCTAGACTCACCCCCTCAGATGCCAGCTGTACGGGCGGTAAGCCCAATGCGGACGGAAGTGTTGGTGTGACCGTCATTGTGGGCACACCTTCCTACAGCTACCGTGTGCATGCTGACTCCGTTGCGGGTTTCGTCAAAGGTACACTCCTAAAGACTGGAAACATCGCTATGGACAAGTACACCATTAGCGGGCTTCTTCCAGGTAGCTACCATATACAAGTTATCCAAACGGGTGGCACGGACCTTACCGCCAATATCTCAGACAGGGTAAGCAACGCTTACGCCAACTCTTCCAGAAAGTTCAGCAAGTCTGAGTTTTCGTGGAGCGTGTGCGATCTCACCTCTTCCTACCAAGCAGGTCTAAGTTCCGTCATCAGAACCAGCGGTATGCCAGATTATGGCTTTGAGGTTCGTGGCGCTACAGCCACTATCATCGTCGGCAGACAGGCAGATGTCAGCAAGCAGTTCACAATCTCGCAGGGTGATATTCTCTCTTTGGCATTCAACGGTCAACATTTGGACTATAAGATCAACGGCAAGGTCGTTGCCGTCTATGACAAGCTACGAATTCCAGGCTGGTTCTTCACCGCTATCTTCACACAGCGCCCCTCCCATATAGGCAACCTACTCGTAGAAAATCAAGCGTGTCCTATCTTAGCTAAGTCCCCAGATCTCACCGTGGAGACCATTTCCCGCAGTGTCTATGAGAAGATCATCACCATCGGTAGCGAGTGTGCGCCTATGGCAACAAAACGTCTGTCAGAAAGGAGCGTAAGTGATGACCAGATCGGAGTCTCGGACGATAGTTCGTTCAACGTGACGGAGACAGTCGCAGGCTCCTTTACAGCCCATCTGAGCATGGCAAGGGACATTTCCGCAGACCTGCTCGTCTTTGACACCTCTGGCAAGATGCTCTACAATGCGCAGATGGAGGGAGGCTTGGAAAAGACAGCCACTTTCACCTTACCACAAACAGGAGTATATATTGTCAAGGCCATAACGCAAGACAAGGAATATACCCAGAAGATTTTATCCCGATAACCCGCCACAACCATCGAAGTCTATGAAGAAGATTACAACCCTGACACTAGTGGCTTGTCTGTTCACAGTGTCTACCATCGCTATCGCGAGGTATACTGGCAAACCTAACCTATCCACTTGCGTGGCGGAGGAAAACATATCCCTAGACAGTCGCCAAGCGGAAAAAGTCCATAACACGCAGTCTACTCAAGGAGGTGCTCAGAAAGCAATCCTCAGTAGTACCCCGATGTCAAACTCTAAAAGGAGATCCATCCACGCAACGAGCAATGCTAGCGTGCCTGTCAGAACAATGGTAGCAACAGCTACCCAACCATCGGGTATCATCGGGACTCCTGAAGGCAGGGTGTCGGACAATCCCGAGGATAACGTCTTTGAGATACCCCTTGGAAAGATCAACTCCAACGCACGAGCATGGCTTGCCTATGACCTGAAGGGTGTTTCTTCTGCATCAGGCATAAGCAAGAGTATCAACGACCGACCCGCTACGGGTGGCTATCTCACCACCCTTGCCAAGGACTGGCAGTCCGTCCGTGAGGAGATTAGCACAGAGTGGCTAAAAGAAGGCAAGAACACCATATTGTTCACGCTCCCTTCTGATGCCTCTTATAGTTATAGCGTCAGAAATGTCCGCATAGAGACCGCTCCCATAAGTCAAGAGAGTACTGGTCAGAGCAGCGATGTCGTAGTACTCTCTCAAGCTCCCGTTTCCTATGGCTCACTGGCCTACATCCATGGTTTCATCCGTGGTGAAGCTCAGGACATTATCGTATCTGGACAAAAGATAGCCGTCAGAGATGGAGAGTTTGAAGGGATCGTTCCCGTCAGTACGGATAACCTGTCACTCACGGCTTCAGTATCAGGCAAAAGCGTTAATAGGACGCTTCCCGTTATGCGAAATGCCAAGGCAGATTTCATCCGTCCCTTTGTTTCTGCAGGCAAAGCGGTGGAGAAGCAGTTTCTTGCCCACCAAGCCGATAGTCTTGTGATGGCTGGCAATATGCTCTCCGTAGACAAAGACGAAATTTCTAAAACGGGTAAATACACTATCACAGCACTCCGTGAAACAGACCTCCCCGCTTTGGATTATGGTATGACTAACGTGACGGCACGTGACGAGGGTTATCGTTTTCTGCCCCACGGCGAGCACTTTACGGGAAAGGGTGCAACGGTCAAAATCAAGTATGACCGCACGAAAATACCGAGTGGCTTTACAGAGGATGACATCAACACCTATTATTTCGACAAGGAGACTAAGCACTGGGTGGCGCTCGAAAGGGTGCAAGTGGACAAAGCTTCTGCTTGCGTGATATCAAAGACCACTCACTTTACAGATATGATCAATGGTGTCATCCAAGCACCAGAGTCACCGCAGACTGATGGTTTCACCCCTACGATGATGAATGACATCAAAGCGGCGGATCCAACGGCAAAAATCAACCTCATCACCCCTCCTACAGCCAATAACCGTGGCTCTGCTAGCTTGCAGTATAGCTTCGAGATGCCACCTGCCCGCAACGGAATGGTACCATCACTGGGCATACAGTACAGCAGTGAGGGTGGCAGTGGATGGCTCGGTGAGGGCTGGAATCTCCCCGTTCCTTCCATTACGCTGGATACTCGCTGGGGTGTTCCCAGATATGACAGTGCCAAGGAAACCGAGACCTACCTGATCTCTGGCTCTATGCTTTCCACGATGGACGAAGACGGCACGATGGGCGTGGCACATCGTGGAGAGAAGATGGATCGCAAGGCAGATCGCCAGTTCTACACCCGTCAGGGTGGTGACTTTAGTCGTATTATCCGCAAGGGCGACAGCCCAGCGACCTATTATTGGGAGGTAACCGACAAGCAGGGTGTAAAGTACACCTACGGCGGTGAGGGCGCAGTTCTGAAAGGAATCGTTACCGATGCTGCGGGCAAGACCCATGAAGTTATCACGGAATGGAAACTCAAGCGCATAGAGGAAACTCACGGAGATTATATAGAGTACGTCTATGAAGTGGCTGACGAGCCCGTCCGTGGTGGAGTTGTGGCAAAAGCCATCTACCTCAAGGAAGTGCATGCAGGGAACAGCGGACAAGCTCCTCATACAGAGGTTCTCTTCGAGGGCAGCAAGGAAAAGCGACTCAAGAGCAACAGTGCTAGATACGGCTTCTTGACCTCCTCCAACCGCTTGCTGGAAAAAGTGACTGTAAAGTTTCAAGGTAGCGTGCTACGTAGCTATGTTTTTTCCTATGGCAACGGAGCGTTTTTCAAGGACGTACTCACGGGAGTGAGACAGCTGGACGACAAGGGCTCAGAAGTGTCCTTTCAGAACTTCGACTACTATGATGATGTGCAGTCAGATAAGGGCTATGTGCCTTTCAAAGATAAGCAGGAAGAGTGGAACACGCATCATGATGGATTAGATGCAGGATTCCTCAATCCACTTACAGCTGTGGGAGGAGTATTTAGTGATAAGCCAACGGCATTAGGGGGCTATTTAAGTTCCTCTATCGGTGGTTCCTTCTATGCTGGAACTGGAGCTATTGACGGTAGTCCGACCAGTAGTAATACCGTAGGTGCATCCTTCAGTTACTCTAACGATAGGTCAAGTGGTCTTTCTACCTTTATTGACCTCAATGGAGACGGAGCTCCCGACAAGGTGTATAAGCAGAACGGAGCTATCTATTATAGACCACAAATGCACTCTGAGAATGGTGAAGTCAGATACGGAAATCCGATAAGAGTACGTGGCATCAGCAATTTCTCTAAGTCAACTAGTAATTCTTACTCTGGAGGTGCTAGTGTTAAGGCTGGTTGGCAATCATTAGTAGCGACAATTGGTACAAATCTCTCGAAGACATCCTCCAAAACGACTGTCTATTTCTCCGATATCAATGGTGACGGATTGGTTGATCTAGTATCTGATGGTAAGGTCTATTTTAACCATATTGAGTTTGATGCCTCGGGTAATGCTATACCGACATTTACTTTGAGCAGTGCCGATACCCCAAGTCCCATTATATACGACAACAGCAAATTAGACACCTCCGTTGGTAATGTTACGCCTGAAGAACAAGCCGAAGCCATCGCCAACTCTCCGATGGAAGATATAGTACGTGTTTGGCAGGCTCCTACAACAGGTGTTGTAAACATTTCTGGAGAGGTACGCCTATTGAAACCAAGTGGCGACTATGACTTGTCTGAATATGACAAAGCAGACGGTGTACGCGTAGCGATACAAAAAGGAGGTTCAGAATTGTGGCAGAAGATGATTGCCAAAGGCGATGAAACGACCTATGCAGCCACGGCTTCCAACATCAATGTCCAAAAGGGAGACAGAATTTATTTCCGTGTACAGTCTGGTAATACCGAAACGAGTAACGGGGCATTCGATCGTGTCACTTGGTCTCCTGTAGTCACCTACCAAGGACAAACGTTGGAACCAACCCCCAATGGTTATACATCTAATGTCTACAAGGCTTCCGAGGGTGCCATATATAGCCGGGAAGGCGAAATCGCAATAGATGGTAAGGATATAACATTCTCTGGAAGTTTCGTCAAACCAACTACAACGGACGAACTGACTATCCGTATTGTGGCAACCAATCACAAGACGGATGAACAAGGGAACACCAATCCAAACTATGGTAAGCGGATTGTATTCGAGCGGACTTTTGCTCCTAATGAGACGTTTAATGGAGCGATTACAGCTTCTTATCAAGTAACAGATGGCTTTGACAACCTTTCTTGTGAAGTAGTCGCATCCTCCAATGTGGATTGGACATCACTCTCTTGGCACCCCATTGCTACTTACCATAATTCCGAAGGCTCACCCTTCAATCTGAATTTGGGTGTACGATACAGCACTTACTCCGACATAAAGAGCTTACCAACGGCTTATACGTCTACACAAGGAGCAAGTCTGACGATAATACCTTCCGTACAGCTATCCTCCACCCTCGTAAGGGGCAAGGTGACACTTACGGCTAAGACGACAACCTCACTCATCGCTAAGAAAGAATATTTCATAGCGAATGGTTTGGTCGTTGGTGAGCCGATGCAGATTGACTCTGCCCCATCTGAAAAACTATGGTTCGAGTTCTTCTGTTCCGAGACATTGAACGGCGTTAATGCAGTGTTGTCGAAAGTAAGCGTTACACAATCGTCTTCATCTGTCGCTACTGAGGTTAATGCTGGCTTTTATGCCAAGATGCAGAATAAGGGCTTTGGAGACCTTTATCGTGGTTGGGGCGGATTTGTCTATAATGCTGCGGATGGACGCTACGCTAAGCCTATAGATGAAAGACTATTGGAACTGCCCAAAAGCAAAAAGGAACAAGTTGATCCAATGAAGATGGTATTTACCCCCTTGAGTACGGACTTAAATACCTTGTCTCGCTGGATTGGACAAAGAACAGAAATCTACCTTACGGCAACAGAAGCTGGTACTGCACGCCTGACAGAGCAGGATGTAGTCCTTGGAAATCTTTTTGGCAATATGACCGATAATAACCCTCTAAGTGGTGATTGCTTACAAGGGACAGGAGCCTTCGCTATTGTTCAGAAGACAACCAGCACAAGTACGGTTGTACAGACTGGTGCCATCGGAATTACCTTCAACAGTGCTACTGGTAGCAGTACCACCAATTCTACTATGATGGACTTTAATGGTGACGGCTATCCCGATATTCTAGCAGGAGGTGTGATACAATATACTAACACACAAGGAGGAATCAGTGGAGAGAAGTTCCAAATCGGTACAATAAAAAGTGGTAACAAGTCTAAGACATGGAGTCTTGGTAGCGCACCAGTTGCTTCTGCTTCACTTACTATCTACCACGCTGCAAGTTCCCAAAACAACAGTAATAACAAGAAGTCATCTGACCAGGGTAAAGCAAATGTTAGCATTTCTGCTGGTATTCCAATCAATGAAGACTGGAGCGAAGAAAGCTTTGCAGACGTCAACGGAGATGGTCTTGTAGACAGAATTAGTAATGATGGCTATGTGAAGCTGAACCTAGGTTACAGCTTCTCAGAACCAATAAAATGGGATATAGACCGCATACAAGGAGGTAAGTCACGGTCTTATAGTGCTGGCGCTAGTTTTGATATTGGTAGTAGCAGTTTCTCTGGTGGAGTCAATTTGACTACATCTGCAAATGAAGAAAAGTTTAACTTGACCGATATCAATAGCGATGGACTGCCCGACAAGGTGTGGTTGGAAAACGATGTGGTGAAAGTGGCTCTGAACAACGGATCTTCATTTGCTGATCCCATTATCTGGAAAGATGCCAAGGCACTATCAAATGCCTCTTCCACATCCGAAGCCCTGAATGTGGCATTTACGACGGCTGTACAATTCCTCGTGAAAGTAGCCATCAACCCGAGCACTTCTGCAAGCCGCAGCATCAACCGAACGACCTATACGCTTCAAGATGTGGATGGTGACGGCTACCTTGACATTGTGGAGTCTGACAATGAAAGCGAGCTGAAAGTAACTCGCTCCACCATTGGCAGGACGAACATGCTCAAGAGCGTAACCAACTCCCTTGGTGGTACCTTTACCCTAGACTATCAGCACAGCACACCTACCTACGGTCTCCCTGGAGGTAAGTGGGTGATGTCTTCCGTCACCATAGATGACGGTATTCGTGATGATGGTCCGCTCACAAAGATGGCTTTTGACTACTCCGAGGGACGCAGAGAGCGTCACGAGCGTGAATTCCTAGGCTTTGGCAAGGTGATCACTAAGAGTCTCGACACAGAGAACGGAGATGCCGTCTACCGTCAGACGGAGCAACGCTACGATGTCTCCACCTACTACGCACAAGGTAACGAACTCGGCACCTGCCTTATGGATGCCGATGGCAACAAATACACGGAGACACTGAATGCCTACGATGGCTACTACCTCACCGCCTCAGGGGATCAGTACACATTCAATAAGCAAGAGAACCTCTGTAGTGACCGTGCTTCAGCCTTTGTGCCGTTGCGGTACACCGCCAACAAACAGTATGAGGGAGCGTCAACTGGTATCACGACGGCGGAAGCTTGGAATGAGTACTGGCTGGACGGTCATCATGGAGAGCTGAAGTCTTATAAGTTCAGCGATAAGGGTCATCTCGGAGAAAACGGCACTGGAGCATTTGACTATCAGACCTCCATACAATATCTCTCCAATGAGAAGAAGCATATCTTAGGACTCCCTACTGATGTGGTGGTGGCAGGTAACGATGGCACCATCTTCCATCATGTGTCGGCTAAGTACGATATGGACTATGCCAATCACCTCTTGGAGATACGTCAGCAGTTGGATGGCAAAGAGGCGGTCACAGAGTATCTCTATGATAACCTCGGCAACATCACCAAGATTACGCTCCCTGCCAATGACAAGGGACAGCGTATGTGGTATAGTTACCGCTATGAACCGAAGATGAATATGTATGTGGAGCGCATAGACGATGCTTTCGGCTACCGCAGCGAAGCTTCCAACTTTGATTATCGCTATGGTATGGCACTGCGCCGTATGGATCTTAACCACTACTATTATGAGACCGACATTGATAACCTCGGGCGAGTGAAAGCTGTGCGTGGTCCTAACGAGCTAGCGACTGGTCAGCCGTACATCATTGCCTTTGACTATCATCCTAAGGCTACTTTCGACACCAATGGCATCACAGCTCCTGCTTACGCAGTGACCAAGCATTACGACAGCCAGCATCCAAACGATGATTTGGAGACGGTTACTTTCGTGGATGGCTTTGGAAGAGCTGTTCAGGTAAAGAAAGATGGTGTGATAACCACAGCAGCCAAGGGTAGTGCACCCAAGGACGAAGCCGTGATGATTGTTAGTGGACGCAACATCTATGACGCTTTTGGTCGTGTGGCGAAAGCTTACTATCCCATTACAGAGGCTGTGGGGAGCAAGACCGATTTCAACAAGACCTTTGACAACGTATCACCTACCGTAATGGTGTATGATGTACTCGACCGTGCTATGAAGGTAACGCTTCCTGACAATGCCGAGACCAAGACGGAATACGCCACGGACGCAGGTAGCAATACGCTTGTAACGACTATAACCGATGCGTTGGGGAATCGTCAGGCTACCTATACTAAGGGTAGTGGCAAAACCGTGAAGAGCGAGCAACTCAGCGGACCAGATGGAACGATTACCACCTCTTTCGAGTATGATGGTATCGACCGATTGGTCAAGGTAACAGACACCGAGGGCAATGTAACGACCTCCGTCTACGATATGGGTGACCGCCGTACGGAGGTAAATCATCCTGCCAGCGGAATTACCACCTTTACCTACGATGCGTTGGGCAATGTGCTCACTAAGCAGACCGCCAACCTCAAACAAGAGGGCAAGAGCATCAATTACGAGTACGATTACGGACGGTTGACGGCTATCAACTATCCTGACCATCCAGAAAACAACGTGAAGTACCACTATGGTGGTATCCATTCTTCTTTCAATCGCATTGGCAGACTGATGCTCCGTGAGGATGGTAGTGGTGCCATTGAGTATTACTACGGCAAGATGGGCGAGGTTACTAAGACTGTACGTACACTGATTGTACCTAATCAAGCAGTGGCAACCTACGTCATGCAGTGGAAGTACGACAGCCATAACCGTCTATTGGAGATGATCTATCCCGATGAGGAAAAGGTAACCTACGGCTACAACCTCGGTGGACTGGTGGATCATGTGCGTGGTTACAAGTCCTATGGTTACGACTATGTGAACAAGATTGGCTACGATAAGTTCGAGCAACGTACCTATCTGAAGTACTGCAACGGAGCGGAGACTTTCTATTCCTATGACCCACAGCGTCGCCGACTAGAGAACCTTGTGGTCAATGCCAAGGCAGGCACCATCATGGACAATGCCTACAGCTATGATGCCGTGAGCAACGTACTAAGCGTAAAGAACAATGCGCCACTTCCACAGAGTGGCAAGGCTGGCGGACAAATGAGTCATAGTTACACTTATGACCCATTGTATCGTTTGTCAAGCGCAACGGGTACATACACAGGAGCGGACAATAAGACGGCTTCTTACACCCTTGCTATGGGCTACGACAATATGCACCGCATCAAGAGCAAACAGCAACACCTCTCACAGATGGGCGTACAGTTCGATGGCACTCTCAATGCAGGCTATGAACTCTCCTACAGCTATGGTAGCGAAGAGGGTAAGAAGTTCCAACTCGACAATGTGCGTGACATCAATTACCGCACGGAAGAAGCACCGACAGACAGTACGACCATCAACAATGGACACAAGTACGAGTACGATGCCAACGGCAATCTTGTCTACATCAACACCGCTCGTGTAAAGCGTGATGGTAAGGAAGATGACAAGGTAAGTGAGCAGAAGTTCAAGTGGGACGAGGAGAACCGCTTGCTGGCTGTTGATGAGAACGGTTTTGTGAGCAACTATTGGTATGATGCCAATGGTGAGCGTACGGTGAAGACCTCGGGCGAGAACGAAGCAATCTATGTAAACTCCGAGTTCTCAGGTGGTAACACTGGTACGGCACGCTTCTCGCTCTATGTCAGCCCATACTTAGTTGCTGGGCAAGGTGGCAAGTACACCAAGCACATCTATGTGGGTAGCCAGCGTATTGTATCTAAGCTTGGCGACCTTGCAAGTTACGGTGCAGACCCAAGACGAATACCGTATGCAGGAAATGAGGCTGATGGCTTGACCATCAATTACAAGGACAAGTATGCACAGCAACTGCAATCTATCAAGGACAACTATAAGACGTTTGACATCCCTTATACTGGAAAGGATAATAACGACTATGTGAATGGTCAAGGGTTCTGTTGTGACGATGGTACGCCAGAGGCTGCGCAAGCAAGGGCGATGGCTCGTGCTTCTATCGATGGTAACTTCAAGCCGAATGAAGAGTACGAGAAGATGCAGTTCTACTACCATCCTGATCACCTAGGTAGTAGTAGCTATATCACGAACCTCGATGGCGAGGTGTCGCAACACATCGAGTATGTACCGTTTGGTGAGGTCTTTATCGAGGAGCGCAATAACACTTGGAACACGCCTTATCTCTTCAATGCCAAAGAGCTGGATGAGGAGACAGGTATGTACTACTATGGTGCAAGGTACTATGAACCGAGGTTGAGTTTGTGGATGAGCGTGGATAGATTCCAGGAAAAATATCCTAATATAAGCACTTATTGTTTCTCTGCTAATAATCCTATAGGAATCTTGGATGTGGGAGGAGATAGTTTAAGGATTGATAATAAGAATCTTTCTCTTTTGTATATTGATGGAAAGTTATATAGACAAAACGGCATACAATATACCGATAAATTGAAAGGCTTCACCCAAGAAGTGGTTTCTGCATTAGATGTACTTCGTAAAGGTCCAGAAGGGGCAAGTATGATTTCTGAACTCCAATCTTCATCAAATAATTTTGTCATAAAAGATGGAGCAAGTGGATTTAAAGCAAGTAATGTTACAAAGGCATATGCCCAACAAATTCAAAATGATCCATCAGCTACTGCACAGAAAGAAGGTTTGCTTAATAAAGGCGTTGACCTTTCTGGTGGTTCTGGGGGCACAATATCCTGGAATTCTTATGGTGCCGTATTGGCAACCTCAGAAGGAGGTCGAGTAAGTAAGGAGACTGATTTGGCACATGAGATGTTCCATGCGTTAGATGCTAATCGTGGACTTTTAGACAGTCGTTCCGAGAATGGAATTAACCGTAGTGAGTGGCAAGCCGTATTTCGTGAAAATATATTGCGAGAACAGCTTGGTATACCGTTAAGAACCCATTACATAACTAATAAGGATCAAGATGGTAAGTTTGTTGAAGGCAGTGGACCTTCTATGCTTTCTGATGAAAATAAACCTATATTGCCAGTATGGTATAAGCGTTAATTAAATATCCGTACGATGGTAAATTCCATTCCATCGTACGGATTATACAATTATAAAAAAGCAGTATGAGATTAAAAGTGTTACCAATATTTTTGCCAATATTAATCATATATCTTGTTTCAATGGATATAATGGCAAAAACAGAATATGACAGCATTAAAATTAGAATAAAACAAAAAATGTACGAAATAACAATTCCTAAAGGATATCATTTGAATTCATACTCTTCAATAGAAGAGCAAGAATATGTATTTAGTTATCCAGACTCTTCTTGTATTTATATTGGTGATTTTTTTTATAATAGAAATGAGCCCAATATTAAATTATTAGGAGATAGCATATATAATTTACGCTATCAGAATATTCCTTTAGTAAAGGAGACAAACGCCATTATTGGCAAAGAAATAATACCATTGAGACCCGATACATTAGAGTTAATGGGTGTTCAGAATAATCAATTAATTTGGAAAGACATTGTAATGGATAATGTCAATGTAGGATATTATAATGTGCCAATTTTAAAAGTTGGAATATTTAATAGAGCTCTCTTTTCTGTAAAAAAAATATCTTGTGATTAGAATTTACTACGGTAAGATGGGTGAGGTCTTGAAGACGGTACGCACGCTGATTGTGCCTAATCAAGCAGTGGCAACCTACGTAACACAGTGGAAGTACGACAGCCATAACCGTTTATTGGAGATGATCTATCCCGATGAGGAAAAGGTAACCTACGGCTACAACCTCGGTGGACTGGTGGATCATGTGCGTGGTTACAAGTCCTATGGTTACGACTATGTGAACAAGATTGGCTACGATAAGTTCGAGCAACGTACCTATCTGAAGTACTGCAACGGAGCGGAGACTTTCTATTCCTATGACCCACAGCGTCGCCGACTAGAGAACCTTGTGGTCAATGCCAAGGCAGGCACCATCATGGACAATGCCTACAGCTATGATGCCGTGAGCAACGTACTAAGCGTAAAGAACAATGCGCCACTTCCACAGAGTGGCAAGGCTGGCGGACAAATGAGTCATAGTTACACTTATGACCCATTGTATCGTTTGTCAAGCGCAACGGGTACATACACAGGAGCGGACAATAAGACGGCTTCTTACACCCTTGCTATGGGCTACGACAATATGCACCGCATCAAGAGCAAACAGCAACACCTCTCACAGATGGGCGTACAGTTCGATGGCACTCTCAATGCAGGCTATGAGCTCTCCTACACCTATGGTCGCGAAGAGGGTAAGAAGTTCCAACTTGACAATGTGCGTGACATCAACTACCGTACAGAGGAAGTGCCAACGGACAGCACGACTATCAACAATGGTCACAAGTACGAGTACGATGCCAACGGCATTCATTACTTGCGGTAATCAATGGTCAGAGAGATAGCCTGCTCCTGCAAAGCAATAATCTGAGCTGATAGTTGCTCCAGCTTCTCAAGCAGTATCTGAGCAGTCTTCACGCTATGATAGCTGTTGATGGCTCGTACAGCTTGGTTATACAGCACGCCTATCTTATGCATCTGGGCAGTCAATTCGGATAGCTTACGATAGTACTCCACGGCAGACTTATCTACCGTTATCACCTTGAAATGCTCCCCCAATATCCTTGCCCGCACGAAGTCGGACTTTGTTGCCGCCCCTGACTTATGGAACAAGTCAATCGCCCGTTGCTGGTCTTTCGGATCAGGCAAGCGTACATGCCAGTTGTCCCAGCGAGGCTTATTCAGCTCTTTTCGCTTACGATCTGTTTTTGTCTGCTCATTCATCTGTTGTTTCTTCTGTTAATTACGACTTTGGAGTAATTCATCTCCCCTTCGGGGCAAGGGTCTTTGTGGTACAAACTGCGGTTTGTGTTACAAAGACACACCTTGCCAATATCAAGAAGTGATACGTGGAAGTATCCACCCCACGGGGGGGGGGCTACTTCGGGGAGAAAAGCTCCACGACTTCTATCTGCCTGCAAAGTTACAGCGACCTTGTAACTAATTCACTATAAACGACATTCCTATGATTTCACTCCTTTTCCTCATACTTCACTAGAGGTTGAGACTTAGGTTAAGAGCTAGTTATTTTGCAACCAAACTCAGTCATGAGCTAAGTCAATTTTGAGTTGAGTCAAGACCTAACTCTTGAGCTAAGTCAATTTTGAGTTGAGTCAAAACCTAGCTCTTGAACTGAGTCAATTTTGAGCTGAGTCAAGAACTAACTCTTGAGTTATGTCAAGAGTAAAGTTGAGACCTAACTCTTGAGTCAGATTTAGAGTGAAACAATCGCCCCATAGGCTTATAACACAAGTAGTAACCAAAGAACAATATGGACAGATCAAACAGCCGCCCGCTCTACTTAGGCTTCGCTTCACAAAAGGGAGGAGTCGGTAAGAGTACGCTAGCCGAAGTACTAGCATCTATTTTATACTACGAGAAGGATATCCCTCTTGTCGTAGTGGACTGCGATGGCACGCAGGAGTCATTTTTCAAGCTCCGAGAGCGTGACAGAGATCTTATTGGAACCTCTCCAGATATAGGGAAGGCACTCCACGAGCGACTTGCCCAATATGGGAAGAAATCTTACCAGATTATCCGAAGCAATCTAGAGCAGGCGATAAGCAATACAGAGCAATACTTGAGTAAAGCACCGATAGCTCCCCAACTCGTTATATTCGACTTCCCAGGTCATGTAGCTACCAGTGCTATGATGGAGCTATCCATTATGATGGACTATATTATCTCCCCCATAGAGGCTGACCCGCAATCGTTGGCATCAAGCTTTGCTTATGCCAAGACGATCCAAGAGCTAGGTGTAGGCTTTGCAGAGTCTCAAATCCAAGATCTCTTTTTGCTTTGGAACAAGGTAAATCGCAGTGCCAGCACTATGGTGATCGAACTGTTCAGTCAGCATGCCCAAGAGCAGGGCTTGAAGATCCTAGACACTCGTATCTACCATTCCGTTCGCTTCAGTCGTGAGCTAGCTCAAGGTGGTGTCAAGGGAGTCTTTCGTTGCTCTTACCTACCTCCAGCTACCACGCTACGCCCTCAGACAGGTGTGGATGAATGGGTAGAAGAGGTGATGCAGAAGCTAGGTCTACAAAAAGGTACAAGCTTATGAGCTCACTTAAAGAACAGCGAGAGCGACTGCTCCAAGCTAAGATGAGAGAGATGGCAAATATAGGGGTCACCAAGCGTACCGCAGATAATATCCCAGACTTTGATGAGCCGATAGATTTGGATGAAGAACCAACGCTTGAAGAGAATCCAACGCTTGAAGAAGAGTGTAATGCCGTCTCAGAGACCGAGGAGACAACAGCCTCAACTCCGACCACCTCTCCTCAAGCATTCCAGCGTCACAGCTCCAAAAGAAAGCAATCAGACAAAGAAGAGAAGAAGCCGAGCTCATCGACACTAGAGTTTGCAGCGTACGAAGAGCGTTTCCTGACATCTGTACGAGACGGACGCAACAAGTCTGGCTTCAGCATTCATACAGAAGTGCTACAGCTACTTCGAAATGTGGTGAGTGATCTTCGTGTAGAGACCTCCATCACAAGCTATATTGAAAACATCATACTGGATCACTTGAAAACGCACCAGGAGCTATTGAACCAAATCGCCTCTCAGCGGAGACGAGATAAGACTATTGACCTATGATTGAAGAGACATTGAGATGCTTACTGCTCTTATTAGGGATTGTGTGGGTGATCTTTGGCATCGCATATTGGCGGAGACTCTTGAACAGCTCTAAGCAAAAACCTATAAGAAAGGCTACAGCCAAGAAAGAGAAGACGGAACGGGCAGACTCCAATCAAGAGCGTAAGGAGCTAGTGAGAGACGAATTAGTCGGCAAGAGCAAGCCTTTTATTTCCTCATCTTTCCCTAAGGTTCCTAAGAGTTCCTCGTCTGAAAAAGCGGACGATAATCCCGCTACATTTGCAGAGTTAGATCGTGATAAGTCAACGCAAAGAGATGACGCTACAGATCCTTTAGAAGAGGAAAGCGAAACTATCCCTGAGGCAGAAAACGAGATTCAAGTTGCCTACACGATGGAGGATCCAGATGAGGAGAGCATCCTGCGGGAGGAGTTACAGATTGCCAGCGAAGCACTGCCCGAACTCTCCCCGACCGCCATCTTAGCAAGAGATTTATCACGTATTAGCCAATGGAGTAAGCAAGAGGATTCACTGACTAATGAAAATGAAGAGGAGGTGTGCCAGACGCTCCGCACCTTACGAGGAACGGAGCTTATGGATCGACTCAAAGAGTATACGCTAGAAGTGGAGGAAGCTCACCGCAATCTCTTTGCAGCCCTGCGGAAAGCTGAAGAGCTAGAAGAGGAACCCGCACCTTCCCAAGTAGAGGCAGAAGCGGGTGAAGAAGACAAACCGCTCTCTTACTACTTGTAACCCAACAATAGAACAGCAAGATTATTCTTTAACAACTTGATATAACGACAGACAATGAACAGACGAATGATTAGCAAGGAACGCCTAGCGATGCTTGCCCTGACCCTGATGATGACAGGTGCGACAGCCTTTGCCCAAGGCAATGGTATGGCGGGCATCAACGAAGCGACCAAGATGGTCACTTCCTATTTTGACCCAGCCACCAAGCTCATCTATGCCATTGGGGCAGTGGTGGGCTTGATAGGCGGTGTCAAGGTGTACAATAAGTTTAGCTCAGGAGACCCCGATACGAGCAAGACAGCTGCAAGCTGGTTCGGAGCTTGTATCTTCCTCATCGTAGCTGCTACCATCTTGCGTAGCTTCTTCCTCTAATGGCTAGTTGGGAAGTAAATAAAGGAGTCGGTCGGACGGTGGAATTCAAGGGATTGAAGGCTCACTACCTCTTCTTATTTGCAGGAGGGTTACTGGGTATCTTCATCCTTGTAGTGGTTCTCTATCTCTGTGGCATCAGTCAGATCATCTGCTTGGGCATAGGCGTAGTGGGTGCCACCGTTGTGGTGTGGCAAACGTTCGCCATGAATCGAAAGTATGGTCAATATGGATTGATGAAGCGAGGAGCTATAAGAAGACACCCGAGGTATCTCTTGAACCGCCGTTCGGTCTATCAGCTTTTTCACCAACTCAATAGCGCTAGATGATGAGAAACAAAAGCAAGATAACCACCTTAGAGTCAAAGTTCCCCTTGCTGAGTGTAGAGCATGGGTGCATTGTCAGTAAGGATGCTGATGTGACGGTTGCTTTTCGAGTGGAGCTACCCGAGCTTTTTACAGTCACATCTGCAGAGTATGAGACGATGCACTCTACTTGGCATAAAGCCATCAAGGTGCTACCCAACTTCACGATCGTCCACAAGCAAGATTGGTTCATCAAGGAGTGCTACCATACAACTTGCAAGCGTGGTCAGGAAAAGCCTTTGAGCTTTCTCGCTCGTGCCTCTGAGAGACATTTCAATGAGCGACCCTATCTAAACCATACCGTCTACCTCTTTATCACGAAGAGCAATCGACAGCGTATGGCACAGCAGAGTAGCTTCTCAACGCTTTGTAGAGGTCATCTACTCCCTAAAGAGATTACCAATGAAGAGGAGATGGTGAAGTTTATGGAGGCTGTGGATCAGTTCGAACGCATCATCAATGAATCCGAATTGATAAAGCTGGCTCGAATGAGCGAGGCTGAGCTGGTTGGCTCTAGGGAGCAAGCTGCTCTCTTAGATCGCTACTTCTCTCTATCAGATAGCAGACACGGCACATTGGAGGATATACGTTTAGGGGCAGACCTTGTACGTGTGGGAGACAATATGCTTTGCCTGCATACGCTCTCTGATACGGATGATCTACCCACTACTGTCAGTACCGATGGTCGCTATGAGCGATTATCAACAGACCGCTCAGACTGCCGCCTCTCCTTTGCCTCTCCAGTGGGGCTGATGCTCCCCTGCAACCATATCTACAATCAATACCTCTTCATTGAAGATAGCGAGGCTAACTTGCAGCGTTTTGAGAAGCAAGCTAGGAATATGCACTCTCTAGCGCGCTACAGCCGTAGTAATCAAATCAACGAAGAGTGGATACAGGAGTATCTCAACACAGCACACTCTCAGGGACTCACCTCCATTAGAGCTCACTTTAATGTCTTGGCATGGAGTGACGATGAAGAGGAGCTACGACAAGTCAAGAATGATGTGGGCTCTGCCCTTGCCTTGATGGAGTGCCGTCCTAGACACAACACCATTGATACAGCGACCCTCTACTGGGCGGCTATCCCGGGTAATGCTGGTGACTTTCCCGCAGAAGAGTCTTTCTACACCTTCATTGAGCCGGCTCTCTGTTTCTTCACGGCTGAGACCAACTACAAGGACTCACTCTCACCCTTTGGGATTAAGATGGCAGACAGATTATCAGGTAAGCCGATACATCTCGACATATCTGATCTGCCGATGAAGCAAGGAATCATTACCAACCGCAACAAGTTTATCTTGGGACCCTCGGGCAGTGGCAAAAGTTTCTTTACGAACCATATGGTACGACAATATTACGAGCAGGGGGCACATGTCCTCTTGGTCGATACGGGTAACTCGTATCAAGGGTTGTGCGAACTAATCCATCGTAAGACAAAGGGGGAGGATGGAGTCTACTTCACCTACACCCATGACCATCCTATCTCCTTCAATCCTTTTTATACGGATGACAAGTTCTTTGATGTAGAGAAGCGGGAGAGTATCTGCACCCTACTGATGACGCTTTGGAAGAGTGCCGATGAGCGGGTCACCAAGACTGAGGCTGGAGAGCTGGGCTCTGCTGTCAATGCCTATATCGAACTCATCTGCTCAGATGCTAGTATTGTCCCGAACTTCAATAGCTTCTACGAATACCTTAGAGATGTCTATCGTAAGGATATGGAGCAACGAGATATCAAGGTGACGCTCTCAGACTTCAATATCAATAACCTTCTGACTACGCTCAAGCAGTACTACAAAGGTGGGCGTTACGACTTCCTACTGAACTCGGATAAGAACATAGACCTGCTCTCTAAACGGTTTATCGTCTTCGAGATTGACCAAGTGAAGGACAATAAAGACCTCTTCCCCGTGGTGACCATTATCATCATGGAAGCCTTTATCAATAAGATGCGCCGACTGAAGGGTATCCGCAAGATGATCCTTATCGAAGAGGCCTGGAAGGCGATTGCTTCGGAGAATATGGCGGACTACATCAAGTATCTCTACAAGACGGTCAGAAAGTATTTCGGAGAGGCTATTGTGGTGACGCAGGAGGTAGACGATATCATCTCTTCACCCGTAGTGAAGGAGAGTATCATCAACAACTCTGACTGCAAGATCCTCCTAGATCAGCGTAAGTACATGACCAAGTTTGATGGCATCCAGTCGATGCTGGGTCTATCCGAAAAGGAGAAGAGCCAAATCCTCTCAATCAATCAGAACAACGATCCTCACCGACTCTACAAAGAGGTGTGGGTCGGGCTGGGAGGTATGCAGAGTGCCGTCTATGCTACAGAAGTGAGTATGGAGGAGTATCTCACCTATACGACAGAGGAGCGAGAGAAGCTGGAGGTGATGCAGCGTGCGGAGCAGCTGGGAGGAGACATTGAGTCGGCTATCCGACAACTCGCCATAGAGAAAAGAGATAAGCAATAATAGTAACAATCAAATACCTAGTGACAATGAAAAAGTATCTGCTGATGGCTCTCTTTGCAATGAGCCTATTTATCCCTCAAGCCCACGCTCAGTGGGTGGTTACCGACCCTGGGAACTTTGCTGGCAACATAGCCAACTCCATTAAGGAGATTGCCACCGCCTCAAAGACGGTCAAAAACACGCTAAGTGGTTTTAAGGAGGTGGAGAAACTGTACAACGACACCAAGAAGTACTACGATGCACTCAAGCAGGTGAACAACCTTATAGGCGATGCCTACAAGGTGAAGGAGTGCATCCTAATGGTGGGAGACATATCAGAGATCTATGTAACCTCCTACAAGAAGATGCTAGCGGACCCTAACTTCCGCCCCACAGAGCTAGCAGCTATGGCTGCTGGCTATGCCAAGCTTTTGGAACTGAGTGGGGAGAGTCTCAAGGAGCTCAAGTCTGTAGCTAAGAGCAAGGTGTTCTCGATGAATGATAGCGAGCGTATGCAGATGATAGACCGCATCTATACGACACTACGTGAGTATCGATCGATTGTTTCTTACTACACCCGAAAGAATATCTCCGTGAGCTATGTACGTGCTCACGAGAAGAATGATCTAGCATCGGTCAAAGCGCTTTATGGAAATCCAGAGAGCCGATATTGGTAAGAACATCTATGTAAAGATAGCCGTTAGGATCTATGGACTTTGCATCACTACATGAATTACTCCGCTCCACCTATCAGGAGATGATGCCTCTCTGTGGAGAGATGACGGGCATTGCCAAGGGGATTGCGGGATTAGGAGCGCTCTTCTATGTAGCCGTCAGGGTGTGGTCTTCGTTGTCTCGTGCCGAGCCGATTGACCTTTTCCCCTTACTGCGACCTTTTGTGCTGGGCTTCTGTATTATGTTCTTCCCAACGATTGTACTGGGTACGATGAATACGATTCTCTCTCCTGTGGTACAAGGTACAGAGCGAATGGTCAATAAGCAGACGGTACAACTAGACAAGTTGGTTGCTAAACGAGACAAACTACAAGAGGCTGCCTATCTCCGTAACCCCGAGACGGCTTACTTGGTTTCCAATGAAGCTTTTGACCAAAAGATAGAGGAGATGGGGATCATCGGGCCGAGCGATGCGGTGACCATCGCTGGGATGTATGCCGAGCGTGCTGCTTACAAAACGAAGCAATGGCTGATGAAGCAACTCCATGACCTCATAGAGTTGCTATACCATGCAGCTGCTCTGATTATTGATACGCTCCGGACCTTCTTTCTTATCGTGCTGAGCATACTGGGACCAATCGTCTTTGGTATTGCCGTTTGGGATGGATTGTCGGGGTCGCTTACGGCTTGGTTCTCACGCTACATATCGGTCTATCTATGGCTACCCGTGAGCTCTGTTCTCTCGGCTCTCCTCACAAAGATACAGGTGTTGATGGTGCAGAAGGATATTGCAGCATTGAGTGACCCCAACTATCTGCCCGATTCGGGTAGCTGGTACTACATTGTCTTCTTTCTGATTGGTATCGTGGGGTACTTCTGTGTTCCTACGGTAGCGGGCTGGATTATAGAGGCTGGTGGTGGTATCGGGGCATACGGACGCAATGTCAATCAGACGGCGCAACGAGGTGCCCAGGGTGCCTATACGGGAGGTAAGGCGGTCGCTGGTGCCACTGGATCTATAGCTGGCAACGTAGGCGGACGTATCAAAGGGGCACTTATCAAGGGCAAATAGCGTCCCTTCAGCCGAAGGGTGGCTATGACACGCTTGATGAGGATGCGATGACCACGTGACGGTCGTATGACGGTCAGGTGGGTAGGATTAGCTCCTCCTATGTGTGTCAATGTAGTAGCTGGGGAGGAAATCGTAGTGCCTGCCGTGTGGCACTACAGTTTCCTACCCGTGGCACTGGAGTTTCCTACCCATGAAACTAGAGTTTCTTACCTATGAAACTACAGTTTCTTCCGTATGAAACTGCAGTTTCTTCCGTATGAAACTGCAGTGCCAAGTGGGGTTGGCACTAGAGTTTCACCCGTATGGCACTGGAGTGCCAAGGCACATTGGCACTAGACTACCCCTCAGAAGTTTTTAGATATAAGACAATTAGAATAATGGAATATGGAATTCAAATCACTCACAAACATAGAGACCTCTTTCAAGCAGATTAGGCTCTACGCCATCATCTTTGCGATAGTCTGCATAGCGGTCAGTAGCTATGCGGTCTACGCTTCGTACAGCTTTGCTAAGAAGCAGCGTGAGAAGGTGTACGTACTGGACCAAGGGAAGTCTCTGATGCTGGCTCTGAGCCAAGACGCTTCGATGAACCGCCCGGTGGAGGCTCGAGAGCATGTAAGACGCTTTCACGAGCTTTTCTTCACGATTGCGCCCGACAAGGATGCCATCGAGAAGAATATGGAGCGTGCTTTCCAACTATGCGACAAGTCCGCCTTTAACTACTACAAGGATCTAGCGGAGAAGGGGTACTACAATCGAGCTATCTCGGGCAATGTCAACCAACGTATAGAGATTGACTCCATACGGTGTGACTTTGACTCATACCCCTACGAAGTAACCACCTTCGCTCGGCAGTTTATTATCCGACAGAGCAATGTCACGGAGCGGAGCTTGGTGACTAGTTGCTCGCTACAAAACTCGGTTCGCTCGGACAACAATCCGCAAGGGTTTCTGATGGAGCACTTCCTCGTGCGAGAGAATCGTGACATCCAAACTTACAAGCGATAAGTCTATGAAGCGGAGAAGTAGACCTACCCTCAGAAGAAGCTATTTGAGAGGGCAGGTGCGGCTAAGAGAGCGATGTAATATGCTAACGAACAGACAGCGACAGATTATTGTCTACGGACTGAGTTTCGTCTACCTAGTCTGCTCAATCTGGATGGTGGCACAGTTCTTCCTCCCGCACCGTGAGGAGATGCCACCTATCCCTATGGGAGAGCTGGTGGACAGCCCGATACAGAGGGATACAACCTACATCAAGAGAATGGAACATTTAGCGATTAGTAACTATGGAGCATAAACAGAAAGAACAATTGAAGAAGGTGTTAGTCTTCGCAGGGCTAGGGATTATCTTTGCCCTTGCTATGTGGTTTATATTTGCACCCGCCACTAAGGAGCAAACGGACGCTGGTGAGGGGTTGAATGACAACATCCCACAAGCCACAACCGAAAAGCTAACGGAGAATAAACTCAAAGCCTATGAACTAGTTGACCATACAACTCAAGAGGAGCAAGCTCGTGAGGAGGTGGGGAGACTGGCGGAGTACTTTCAGCAGGAGGGAAGCTCGCCTGAGAGCGACCCGCAGGAGGCGGTCGTTGGCAATAAGATTGAGTCTTCGATGCAACGATACGAGGAGAACAACCGTTTGCTAGCGGACTTCTACGGCTCTGACCCTTATGAGGAGGAGCGAGAAGCTATGCAACAGGAGATTGATGACCTCAGACGTGAACTGAACGAGCTTAGCCAACAAGACGATGATGAGGAAGCTAAGCAACTAGCTCTTATGGAGAAGAGCTACCAAATGGCGGCTAAGTACTTACCCGCAGCTGGTGCCTCTCCTGCCCATGGAGTTATGCCTATGAGTGAGCAGTCTCAGATGGTATCTCCGCCTAGCGGTGGAGCTGCCAAGGAAGAGGCTCCAATGGAGATAATAGCTGACCGCAAGCCGTTGGTCTCAGCACTGGACCAGCCAATGAGTGACGAGGAGTTTATAGAGATGTACGGAGCTAAGGAGCGGAATATGAGCTTTCATTCGCTCTCTAATAGCTCCGCACACTCTGGCGAGCGCAATACCCTTTGCGTAGTGGTGGACAAAACAACGACCCTCAAAGAGGGTGACTACGTTGCTCTTCGCCTGCTGGAGACCGCTCGTGTACAGCAAACATCAATCCCGAAGCATAGTCTCTTGATGGCACAAGCTAAGATAGATGGCAACCGGATGCAGCTGCTGATTAAGAGCATAGAGGTGAATGGTCGCATTCTGCCGGTCAAACTATCTGCCTATGATACAGACGGACAGATGGGAGTCTATATTCCTGGCTCTGAAGAGGTGTCGGCGCTCAAGGAGATGGGGGCAAATGTCGGGGGATCGATGGGTACCTCTTTCACCTTTTCCTCATCGGCTAAAGACCAAATCATCTCCGAGGTGACTAGAGGGGTGATGCAGGGAGCTGGACAACTACTACAGAAGAAGCTCCGAACAATTAAGGTGACGCTCAAAGGGGGATATAGACTATTCCTTGTACAGACGAAGTAAGCTTTTAGAACTCTAACAATAACAACTGATATACTTATGAAGAAATGGATTTTATCTATCGTAGTTTGTGCTACGATAACGCTCCCTGCTATGGCACAACAAGTGGAGGGAAACAATCAATTACTGAGTAGCGGAGACCTTTACCAAGGGATGAGCCGATCGATTCCGAATGGACGGGTCGTATTGCCCTACGGGCTGGAGGTCACGTTTGAAAAGACGGTGCATCTCATCTTTCCTGCAGCGATACGCTATGTAGATCTCGGGTCGCAAAACATTATTGCTGGGAAAGCTGACGATGCGGAGAATGTGCTGCGTGTAAAGGCTGCCGTCCGTGAGTTTGAGACGGAGACCAATATGAGCGTCATCTGCGAGGATGGCTCATTCTACGTATTCAATGTGAAGTACGCGGATGAACCAGAGAAGCTCAGCATGGAGATGAAGGACTTTCTATCTCCTACGGAGGGAAGACTGCCGAGCAATCGTGCGGACATCTACTTCAAAGAGCTGGGAAGTGAGTCGCCCATATTGGTTAAGCTGATTATGAAGAGCATCTACCAAAATGATAAGCGAATTATCAAGCATGTTGGAGCGAAGCAATTCGGGATGCGCTTCCTACTTCGTGGATTATATGCCCACAATGGGTTGCTTTACTTCCACGTCCGTATGGATAATGAGTCTAATATGCCGTATGCGGTGGACTTCATCACGTTCAAGGTGGTGGACAAGAAGGTGGCAAAGCATACAGCTATACAAGAGCGAATACTACAACCACTACGTGCCTTTCATCAAGTGATGTGGATTGGGGCGGGACGCTCTGAGAGAATAGTCTTTGCTTTGGAGCAGTTCACACTATCGGAGGATAAGCAGCTGGAAGTGACGCTCTACGAGCGAAACGGCAGTCGCACACTCACTTTCTATGTGGAGCCTGAAGACCTTTTGCTCACTAAGAAGATTGATAACCTTAAACTGAAGTGGTGATGAAGAGATGGTTATCCATGATGGTCTGCGTGATGGTGGCTATGACTGCTGCTATGCCATCGTACGCACAGCGACTAATCCCTAGGCAAAATAGCGTTGAGCTGGTCGGCTCTATTCCGATTATCAAGGGGGAGAGACTATGCGCAAAGGAGAGCTTTGGAGTAGGTCTAGCTTTCGCACACTACTTCAAGCGGGCGAACTACGCTTTTCTCTTGGCGGAGTATGAGCAGCAAGGGTTGACTTATCGCTCTTACAATGTTCCACTGCGTGGTGCACTCCTGCATTTCGGCTATATGCACCCGATACTCTCGGATCGGGGGAAGAATATCTTTGGCTACTTGGGACTCTCCGCTCTCTGCGGTTATGAAGAGCTAAACGAGGATAAACGGTTGCTACCCGATGGGGCTACACTCCTGGATCGGTCTCGCTTTACTTATGGTGGAGCGATACATAGCTCGGTGGAACTGTTCCTAACAGATAATCTGCTCTTCGTCCTCAAAGCTCAAGGGCGACTGCTCTTCGGCTCTGACCTGCATCGTTTTCGTCCTGCTATCTCAGCAGGACTCAAGTTCAATATCTAACCACCAACAACAATGAAAAAGTTCCTAGTGAATACGATATGGGCTGTGGGAGGGATTGCCCTCGCCCTCTTTTGTCTATCTGCTTGTACTCGTGAGCTGGATGTGCAGCAGGCTTACGACTTCTCACTCGAAGTGATGCCGGTGCAGAACTCCATAGCTAAGGGGGGAAACGGCTGAAATACGCTGTAGCCTCAAAAGAAGTGGTCGCTTTGCCAATACGCGCTACACGATCCGTTACTTCCAGCCGGATGGCAAGGGCTGCTTGAAGATGGATGATGGCACTGTATTCAAACCGAATGACCGCTATCCGCTCACGAGAGATACCTTCCGTCTCTATTATACTTCGCTCTCCACAGACCGCCAGACGATTGATATCTACTTGGAGGACAACTTCGGACAGCTTCAGCAACGGACTTTCAACTTCAACAATGAAAGAGTTGACAAACCAATGTAGTCTTCTTTGATTGCGACTTTCTTTTGCTTCTTTGCTTTGGTCGCCTGCTCGTACTCAAAGACAAAGAAAAGAAGCCCCCGAAAGTGTTGCCGTCTGTCGGTTACCTTTTGGGGGGCTTTTGTTATTGAATCTACGAACAAGGTTCCGAATCTTTATCCTTTTACTTACCTTTGAGACAAACAAAGAATAAAGAGATATGGCAAGAGCTGCAACAAAGGCGGATTTGATGACATCTGCGAATCAACAATTTGTGAAGATGTGGGAGCTCATCGACAGTATGAGTGAGGAGCAACAAGCGACACCTTTTGCTGTGGAAATGACTACAAGCGGTAAGGAAACACATTGGAGAAGAGACAAGAACCTAAGGGATGTACTTGTACATCTGTACGAGTGGCATAATCTGCTATTGAATTGGGTTCAAGCCAATAGCAATGGGGTGCCTAAGCCTTTTCTTCCCGAACCTTACAATTGGAGAACTTACCCTGCACTGAATGTTGAGTTTTGGAAGAAGCACCAAAGCACATCGTTGGAGGAAGCAAAGGAAAACTTGAAAGCGTCTCATAATGCTGTAATGGCTTTGATAGGAAATTATTCCAATGATGAGCTTTTTACCAAAGGCGCATTGCCTTGGACTGGGACATCTATACTCGGAGCATATTGTGTCTCGGTAACGGCAAGTCACTACGATTGGGCGATGAAGAAGATAAAGAAGCATATCAAATTCTTGAAATAAACTTGGCGGAAAAGAGCCGATAGCTCCTTTACCGACCTTCATCGTACAACTTCCCGTATCAGTTGGCTATGGGCATTGACAAGGCTCACGATTTGGTCGTGGTATGGGCTGTTTTGATTGCATACGCCACGGCTCTGTATTACTTGTAGTGTATCCAGAGAGACCTCTATCGTCTCTATTCGTTTGCCCTCAATGGTAGCAGACAGAATGAGCGAGTTCTCTTTGAGATAGTACTCATTTGAAAATAGGCAGTGATGCAATTCAGCTCCTTCCTCTATATACTCCTGCACGCTCTCTAACACGTGTACTTGGATTGTGCCGTCCGTGAAACAGATGCCGAAGAACTTTGACTTGAGTTCACGAAAACGCGCTTCGTCCGCCATTGCCTTTTCCCGCTTTCGCTCCATCGCCTCCCGCTCACGCTGTCTGCGCAGCTCCGCTTCTCGTTTGTTATGCTCTCCTCTGAGGTCGGAGGGGCAGATGTATTTCGGATTGTGGATGTCCTTACCCAATCGTTTGAGCATATCTACATAGTCACACCATAAGGCAATGTCGCTTATTATGTAGTGGTGACGCAGTGTCAGCTTGTATGAGTTCCAATAGTTGTCAAGTCCTTTGCCCCTTGATAGGAGGTGTCTTAAATCTTTATATCGTCCTGCTTTCATCATTGTTTCTGCACGACTATCAGTAAGTAGAGCTGGGATGAGTTGAGTAGGTGCTATGCCGTGAAACTCTCTGTTGAAGCCATTTCTATAAAGCGTATTCGTGACCTTTAGCTTCGGATATGTCTGCGAAGAGGCAACGTATCGGTAAGCTTCGCTATCGTTACGAATAGCCATCGGAGAGTGAAAAGAGAAGCTATCAATGTAATGTCCAAAAGTACGCTGTATGGCTACTAATGCTTGTCTCCCTGCATCGTTCCACCAATAATGCCCAATCTCAATGACAGAGCTCTGCGCTCTGCACCCTTTCTCCATACCTACAACAAGGAGAAACATTCGCAACACTTGATACTCCTCACAAGTGGTTAGTAGCGTGAAGTACTGCTTCTGTTGTAACTTTCGCGCTCTTGTTGTCTTGACTTGCAGCCTTGCCCTACATTGAGGGCAAGTGCAAGTATCTATAGGCTGCTCTAAAGTCCAACTATGACCACAATCCATACAAGTCGTACGACCTTTAGGTAAACGGAAGGCAAAGTGGTCTATGCACTCTCGGAATGCCCACTGACGCTGCGCTTTTGTTATCGGGCATAGTCTCGTACTCAGTGCCAAGACGGCTTTCTCAAACTTGTTCCTAGGTTTCATAAGGCAAGGGTGTCAAATAGTGTGGGTTGGGTTTGTGTAGTAGATGTTGTCTCGGTTCTTTCAGTTCTCTTGGGTCGCTCGTATCTCTTCTGCAATTTGACAAGTTCCTCTTGTTGGTATTGCTTGATAGCTTCCTGCCGTGCTTGCTTTTTCTCTTCTTCGGTGAGCTCTACAACGTGATTGACTACAACATTGCAACCAGAGACTTTATCCACCTCTATATCATCTTCATCATAGTAGTGAACTGCCATTGAGTATATCTCCTCATCAGCAAAGCCATTACAACCACTTCTTTGCACCTCACTCAAGATGTAGAGAATGCACTCCTCTATGTTCTTATGGGGCTTCTGTAGATTGGGCGCAAACAAAGGGTCTGTCATCGCACGTCCATTAAGGTATTCGGCTATCGTTCGGGTAAATTGTTCTGTTCCTTTCATTGTCTTATCGGTATTAGTGCTGTTACTGCTTGGGTATCTCTACGATTTGGTTGATAGGTCCATAGAGGTAGTTGCGTAGGCTGGTGCGGTCGGGAGCATAGTACTCTGCCCACTGTCCATATTGATTGACGAGGTACTTCTTCAATACATCGATGAAGTCAAATCGCCATCCTTGTAGCGGTACGGCAGAGCGGAAGTAGGTATTGTTATTCACCGCTTCACAGAGCCAATCCTTATCCTCACGGCTCATTCGCTCGCCACGATTGAGCTTTGCTCTCAGGAGACATACAGTGCTGTCACAAAGACTTTCCAATGGGGGTACGTCCCAATGGACGAACTTGGTAGCCAACGCCTGCTCACTTTGTTCAAACTCAGAACTTATGCGGTAATGAGAGGAGGAGCTATATCCTTTTTCTTTCGTTGATGATGTCATGTTTACTTTCTGCTTATTCATAAGAGACCTTTTTTTTATGCGTTCAAAGATCGGAGTATGCTGATTCCTTTTTTCAAGCAAAAACAAGGTAGCGGGGCGAGACTTACACAAGGTTTTGGCGGAAAATACTACCCGAAGCAAACAGCATAGGTGTGGAGATTTTCCAGACAAACCGAATGGCTTGACCTTGGGAAGGTCTTTAAGCCCCGTACTACCTTTGCGATGAAAAAGAATCAGCTTCCGATTTGACCACTGCATAACTGGGGATCTATGACTGATAAGCAGAAGGGCAATGCCTAAACACAAGAAGCCAAAAGGGTGACCAGCTTCGTAAGAGAGCTAGTCACCCAAAGAGTTGTTTCTCAGAAGTGATAGAGGTGCTATGTCATAGCACGCAAAGCAGTATTACGGCTAGTACAACAATCCAAAAGAGGTAGCGT
>OHAF01000862.1_pt1 | contig 31171 bp, 26 predicted proteins | sample 1577041 | NCBI WGS metagenome assembly OHAF01 (sample SAMEA3541495, study PRJEB24748) | human gut metagenome | biome: human gut; feature: human-associated habitat; material: faeces | place: China | collected 2012
AATAAATTGAGTCTTGAATTTAATTTATCTGCTATTTACCGTGAATCCAAGCCAGGTTCCAATGTTTGGTCAAGCGCTGCCGTTTATAATCCAACATATCCATCTGAGAGAAATCCAGAAACTGGTATATGGGACATTGACAACAATGTTTCATCAATGGTTGTACATCCAGGAGAAATAATGGAATACGATTTGAAAAATGAAAGCACACGCATTAATGCCAGTGCAAGAGCAACATATAAGATAATCGATGGATTATCATTAAGCGCTTTTGGCTCATTTATGTATGTAAACGCAAATAATAAAGCATATTACCCCAATGATGTATATGCTTATAGAGGTAATCGTGGACGTGCTCAGGTCAGCAATCGACATGGCAAAGATTGGATGGGTAATATACAAGCAAATTACTCAAAAGAATTTAACAAACATGCAATTAATGCTTTAGCTCTAGTAGAAGGTCAATCCTACTATACATTCAATAGTTCTGTATATACAGAAGGGTTTGATACCAACTACTTTAAATATAATAATCTTGCAGCCGGTGCCCTATTAAGTTATGGAAATGCATCATCAGCTACGAGGGCGGCGAGCAGGTGTTTATTGAAAGCGAGCGGGAGAGCTGGAACATGGATCCCTGGGCGCACTTTTATCTTATATGGCACGCCTCAACTACATGTTTGACAATAAATATGTAATAACAGTGAATGCACGTACAGATGGTTCATCTAAACTTGGAGCTAACCATAAATGGGGATTTTTCCCTTCCGCATCTGCCGCATGGATTATCAGTAATGAAGAATTCATGAAAAAGCAAAAAATTCGGTTCTATGCGGCGCTGCTTTGCAGTTCCATGGTATTTTCTCTGGTCTCCACGCCGGTATCGGCAGCAGAAACCGGACATCTGGTATTCTCCACCCTGCATACCATCGGTGCGGCACCTACCATTGAGCGTATTATCGATGTGTTCCCACCGCACCAGCAGAACCAGATCCGCTCGCAGCTGGCATCGGTTCTTGAGGCGGTAATTTCCCAGCAGCTTCTGCCGACGATCGACGGAAAATCCCGTGTGGCGGCATTTGAAGTCATGCTCGGTACCCCGGCGATCAAAAACCTGATCCGGGAGGATAAGGCACACCAGATTCCATCCATCATGCAGACAAGTAAGAAGATTGGCATGCAGACGATGGATGATTCCTTATTCAGCCTGTATCTGAAACACAAAATCGATGCGGCAAATGCCGTAGAGTATGCACAGGATACAGGAAACATGCAGCAGAAGCTGTTTTAAAAAGGAGTTAAGACATGGCAAGTTATAAATACGAAGTGGTCGGAGCCGATGGAAAACCAAAAACCGGCACCATCGAGGCCATGAACATGGAAGTCGCTTCGGCAGAACTCAAATCCGGCGGCAACACCATCGTTTCCATCGCAAGAGCCAACGCATTTAACAAAGATCTCGAAATCCATATCGGAAAAGCCGTCAGCGTCCGCGAAATGAGCGTATTCTGCCGCCAGTTTGAAAGCGTATTAAATGCCGGCGTGACCGTCGTTGAGGCACTCGACATGCTATCCGAGCAGACCGAGAACAAACCGTTTGCCAACGCAATCGCAGAAGTGCGGGATTCCGTACAGCGCGGGGAGACCCTCGCCGTTGCGATGGCGGAGCACCCGAAGATTTTTCCAAACCTCATGGTGCAGATGGTTGCCGCCGGGGAATCCTCCGGTGGACTGGATAAAGCATTCAGCCGTGTGGGAAGCCAGTTTGAAAAAGAAGCCCATCTGAAGGGGCTGATCATCAAGTCGGCGATTTATCCGGTCATCCTGATTCTTGTTATTATCGTTGTTGTAGCCATCATGATGATTAAGATTGTGCCTACCTTTACTTCCCAGTTTGACGAAGTCGGCGGAAAACTGCCGGGCATCACGCTTGCAGTCATGGCAGTCAGCGATTTCTTTGTGCACAGCTGGTATTTTCTTGTTGCCATCATCGCCGGTATCGCCATATTTATCCATGCGTGGAAAAAGACAGAGGGCGGGGCACATATATTAGGAAAATTTATTCTAAAGGTACCGCTGGTCGGTCCGCTTAGCATCAAGACGGCATCCTCGCGCATGACGCGTACATTGTCCACGCTGATGGGTTCCGGTGTCCAGCTGGTAGATGCGCTCGGGCTTGTGACCGAGATGATGGGGAATGCCGTGGTTAAGCAGGCATTAAAAGATGCGACCGAAGAGGTCAGACGTGGAATCCCGCTCTCGAAGCCACTGGCAGATTCCGGGGTCTTCCCACCGATGGTCTACCACATGATAGAGATCGGCGAGGAAACCGGTAATATGGAAGACATGCTCGACAAAGTCGCAGCATATTATGATGAAGAGGTGGAGTCGGCGACCGAGGCACTGCTTGCCGCGATGGAACCGCTCATCATCATCGTGATGGCAGTTATTGTGGTGCCGATCGTCCTTGCGATCATGATGCCGATGTACAGTCTGTACGACAGCATCGGAGCCTGACCACGGGCAGAAGAAGGGTTGTTACATGTCTGCCATGAGACATGTGATGATAGATACATAAAAATATATTCAAAAAAGGAGAACAAAGGGTATGAAGAAAATTATGGAACTGCTTCAGAACATGAAAGCAAAGAATGAAGAGAAGGATAACAAAGGTTTCTCTCTCGTAGAGTTGATTATCGTTATCGCGATTATGGCAATTTTGGTAGGTATTGTTGGTACACAGGTTATTCCATACATCGACAAATCAAGACATGCAAAAGATATCCAGGTACTTAGTGGATTATGCACAGATGCAACAACAGCATATTCTTCAAATGCAGCCACATTAGATTCAAGTAAATCATATGTAATTACGATTACAAAAGGAGCAACAGGAGCAGCAGGAGCAGTTACAGTTTCTGGAGGAACTGATGCTGAGAATAAAATATTAAAAGATGCATTTTATGAATTAAATAACATAGAGAATGTTGGTAGTTTGAAATTAGAGTCAAAGGCTGGAAAAGATGTATCAAAGATTGAAATTACATGCCAGTCTGCTGATTCTAAACAAGCAATGGTTACAGTTAAGGTAACAACTACAACAGGAAGTTTTGACCCTATTACATCAAAGTAATTAATTTAAACAAATAGGAGTATACATATGCTAACCCAACTTACGATTTTTCTTTACATCGTTGCATTTTTATACGGAATCGTGATCGGAAGTTTTTTAAACGTCCTCATTTTCCGTATCCCGAAAAAAGAGAATATCGTGCAGTCCTCGCACTGTATGAACTGCGGGCGTAAGCTGGGCTGGCGGGACATGGTTCCTGTATTTTCCTACATAATTCTTCGGGGCAGATGCCGGCAATGTGGTGCTAGAATTTCCATACAGTACCCATTAATCGAGGCTTTAAATGGTGTGCTGTATGTGGTCGTTTTCATGGCGGGCGGTTTCACGTTCAGCAGTGTGCTGTATTGCCTCATGACATCTGCCCTGATTGTCATTGCGGTCATCGATGAGAGAACCTATCAGATACCGGTTTCCCAGAACCTGTTTCTGGGACTGCTCGGTATCATTATGACCGTGTATGATTTCCGGCATATCCTGTCCCATATCATCGGGGCAGTCATTGTCAGCCTGTTTTTGTATGGCCTGTATTATTTCTCCTCCGGCAAAGCAATCGGTGGGGGAGACATCAAACTCATGGCATATGCAGGCCTGCTTTTAGGCGCAAAAAACATTATTTTTGCATTTATTCTTGCATGCATTCTTGGCTCCGTCATCCATACCATCCGTATGAAAGTAAGCAAGCGAAACAACCTGCTTGCACTCGGTCCGTACCTTTCGGCAGGCATATTCATCGCCGCACTCTGGGGTAGCCGTTTCTGGACCTGGTATCTCGGCATGATGGGCATTTATTAAAACATGGCAGGAACTGCTACGTATGGCATAATTAAAAAAAGTAAAGTTTTTCTTATTCCTGTGGCGAATTTTGAACATCCTTCCTATTCGCCATCTAAATTTTACATCACAACATAACGATGGAAAATGTATGAAAGCCAATTAGCACACGCGATTTTTCTCAAGGGTTAGAGGCCGTTAGAATTTTGTCAGTACCCAGCGATTCCCGTACACGGATGTACGGGAAAGGACGACATGAGCCCGGATGGCGAATGTCGTCCGGTCGCGTCCGGCACGCAAAATCTTTCGCCAAAATTCTTACAGCCTCTTCCCGAAGAGAATATGAGCGGGGGATAATTGTCTTTCATACATTTTCCAGCACAACTGCTAGAAAATATAAAGGAGAAAATGAAAATGGTCAAAAGAGTAGTAAGTATTGAGGCCGGTGTATGGTGGACAAAAGTCGCACTGGCCGATTACCGCAAGAAAAATCCGCCGGTACATAAAGCCTTTGCGTTCCGTACTCCGGAACATGCGGTGGAAGATGGCTATATCCGTGACAAGGAAGCTTTTGCGTCTGCACTGAAAGTTGAACTCAGCAAGCGCGATATCCATGAGAAAGAAGTCGTATTTACCCTTTCTTCCTCAAAAGTCGTGACCCGTGAAGTCATGATCCCATTTGTCAAAGACAATAAGATCATGGGAATCATTGAATCCCAGATCCGTGATTATTTCCCGATGGATGTGAGCAATTACACCATCAGCTACAGCAAGATGGATGTGGAGGAAGAAGATGGGAAGAAAATGCTCAAGCTGCTTTTAGTGGCAATTCCCGATAATCTTCTGAATAACTATGTGACGTTCTCAGAACTGGCAGGACTGAAGGTAGAAACGTTTGATTATATCGGAAACGGAACGGTACAGCTTCTGTGTGACAGTTTTCTGGAAAATGCTGTGGTTGTGCAGCTGGAAGAGCAGGCAACGGTGATCAGTATTCTGGAAAATAAAAAACTGGTCTTTCAGCGTGTGACACCGTACGGCTATGGCGCTACGATTACGGCGGTGATTGACCATCCGGTGCTTGGGATTGATGATGAGGAGAAAGCACTTGATTTTCTTTTAGACCACAATGTCATATACAATCGCCCGACCGTTCCGGAGATGGGAAATCAGGAGGAACGGAAGCGTCAGCAGGAGCTGGCAAATGAGGCATATGAAGATCTGGCGGAATCGCTGCGGTATCATCTGCGAATTGCCAATACGGCGGTTGAATATTACCAGAATCAGATCAAACAGGAATTCGTGGGAAATGTCTACCTGGTAGGGGACGGTTCCCGGTTTGCGGGTATGCATAAACTGTTTGCCCAGGAGCTTCCGCTTCCATTGCAGGAAATTGATTTCACTAAGGTGATTGATTTAAAGAGTGAAAAAAATAAAGCGGTTGAAGAAGAGGGGATAACGACAGCGTCCTCCGGACGCAGACCGAAGGCTGCAACGGCTGTTGGCTTTTTGTCCGTCATCGGTGCGGCGGTGCATCCGATTGATGCCAAACCGAAGGACATGCTTGTGGCAGATTCCAAAAAGAATGACCTTCACACGGCTTATGTCATTTTTGTGGGAGCGGTATTAGTCAGTGTATTGTTGATTCTTGGATCGAGTGTGCGTCAGCTGGTGGCATATACGCAGCATCGCAATTTGACGAAACGGATCAATGATCTTTCGTATGTGCAGGAAACCTATGATGATTATGCGCGGGTACAGGCAGAGGAACAGGTATATGAGAAGCTGGATCTTGCCACCGTTACGAAAAATGAGCAGTTGTATCCGCTGATTGAGCAGCTGGAAAATGCGCTGCCAAACGATGTCAAGGTAGAGAGTATTCAGACAGATGCAGACTTAGTCAGTATCAATCTGAAAACAGATAAAGAAATTGCCGTTGGACAGATGCTTTTGAATTTTGCGGATGTGCCCCTGCTTCAGGATCTTTCCATTCCATCCATGTCGGAGGAAAAAGACGACGAAAGCGGTGTGAGCACATGGACATACACGTTAAATGGCTATTACACCCAGGCAGATATCGGTGAGGACGGACATCTGATCGAGGAGGCGGTTCCGACATCGGAGGACACAGACACGGATACCAATAACGCAGAGGGAGAGGAGCAGACAAATGAATAAATTAAAAATTTCAGATTCAGATAAGCGGCTGTTGCTCATTTTCTTTGCAATTGTGATTGTAGCATGTTCCTATTTCTTTATTTTTAATAAGGGAATGAGCAAGGCGGCGAAGATCGAAGAGCAGAATACGACCGACCGGGCGAAAGTGCAGCAGATGGAACAGATGGAGGCCGGACTTCCAAAAGTAAAAGAAAATATCCAGACGATGCAGAAAAAGCAAAAGGATATTATTGCGGCTTATCCGGCAGATATGAAAACCGAAAAAGTAATTGAAACTTTGCAGGAGTTCGAGGATAAGAGCAGCAATTTTCATATTACAGATGTGACATTTGCCATGAATATGCCGATTGGGGCAGATAACAGTACAGCCGCTGCAGACGGAAGTGCTGCTGCATCTACGGATACTACGGAAGATACAACGACAACACAGGAAACACAGACCACGGAGTCTGCGGATACACAGAGCACAGAGAGTACTGAAAGCACACCGGAAAACACGACAGGTCCGACCGGAAATGTGGAAGGGTATTATGCATCGATTGGCATCCGCTATGAGGCAAGTTATGAAGGATTAAAGGATATGATTGCCTATGTCAACAAGTTTAAGGATCGTACAACGATTGCCCAGTTTTCCGCCAGCTTCGACAATTCTACGGGAAAATTAACGGGCGATATGACACTCAATATGTATTATCTTGAAAACACCGGAAAAGATTATGTTCCTCCGGTATTTGAGAATATGCCAAAAGGGGTAAACAATATTTTTGGCGGTTCTTCTTCTGGAACCGCAGAGCAATAGAAAAAGCTGACATGGGGAAGGAGGCTTCCGGATGAAAAAACAACAGAATAATGGAGGATTTTCTTTGCTGGAAGTGATTCTTGCCATGGCGATTCTGGCGATTCTTTCCATTCCGCTGTTGTCGTATTTTACGCAGTCGATGAAATACAATGCAATGACGGCAGATAAACAGCATGCGACCAATCTGGCGCAGGAAGTGATGGAGGACTTAAAAAAACAGCCGCAACTGGTGGAGCCTGTGTCAGCTGGGGGATTTACCGTGCCGTATCTGACCGGTTATGTGCAGACGGGATATACCCCTGCAGCTGCGGGAGGAAGTACGACCGCCGGAGAAGTATCTTATTACGGTGCGGCAGATGCGATTGGTCAAAAATATGATGTTGAAGTAAAAGTCAGCACGGATGTGCCGGAAAATACAGCGCTGATGCCTCAAATGGATGGAATTGATGACACAAAAGATGTTGTGGCGGCAGAAGGTGGACAGTTACAGGAAGCACTTACTTATTTTTCCGCAGAAAATGCACAGTATGCAGGTGCAAACAATGTCCCGGCACAGAGTGAAAGTGAAATAGAAAAAAATTTAAAGCGGACGATTTCCATTACGGTGGAACCTACGCATGTGCTTGTCGCATGCAGTTACGCCTGTGAAAATATCGATGGAGTGGACCCGGCAGAAGTCTATACCTGTAATGATTTTGCAGAGGAGGACATGCAGAATATCGAACACATTTATCTGATGTACAATGTCAAGCAGGACAGGGATGCACTTGAAATCCGTTGTGCGGCTGGAGTGGCGGTTCCGAAACTGATCGTTGTCTGTCAGAATATCAGTGAGGTCAACGCAAAGCATCTCTCTTATCAGCTGGTGGTGTCACCGAAAGACGGCTGTAAGATGCCGGCGGTTGCGTCCAATCTTGGCAACAAATCGTACCCGGATGACCCGGCGGCAACAACCAATGCGGGAAACATCTATCAGGATAGCTATTTGCTGAGTGTCGCACCTTTGGTGGAGAGCAAAGAAGGTGTCCGGAAGGTGAATCTGCAGGTTAGTGTATACAAAAAGGGAAAAGGCAACAGCTCCGATAAGGAAACGTATCGGTATATTACGGTGAATTCGGCGAAAGGAGAGTAGCGATGAAAAAGATTTCTTTGAAACGGGATAATCGCGGAGCCTCTCTGCTTGCCGTTTTGATTCTGATGGTGGTTGTGAGTGCGATCGCGGTTGTGATTACAAAAATCACGATTGTCAATATCCAGATGAAAGAAGTGGAGCGCGGTACGAAGAAAAATTTCTACAGTGCAGATGCAGTTATGGATGATCTGCGTACCGGTGCAAGAGAACTTGCAGAAAAATCGCTCGAGAAAGCATATACGGATGTCCTTGAAAATTATCTGACGTATACCGCATCGGGAGCAAATGCACAGGATGTTTTTTCCCGAAAATATATGGAAGATCTGGAGGGACAGTTTGCAAAGGCATCTGCGGGAAAGACAAATACGACAGATGTATCCGGCAATGTCGTGTATACGGTTTCGGATTATAACACCGATACAGTCAAAGAATGTATCAAAGAAACTGCCGAACAGGGATGTTATGTTGCTGCAGCGGATCCGAAGTATGAACTGGATTACGGTGCGGGTACCTTTACATTAAAAGGGGTGCAGGTGAAATATAAGGATGCGCAGGATTATGAGACAAAGATCACAACGGATCTTATTTTTTCTACTCCGCAGATGAATTTTTCCGGGCAGGGACAGATCCAGGAGTTTATGAAATATGCTCTGATTGCGGACCGGCAGATTCATGTAAATGCATCGAATGTGCAGGTGGATGGAAGTGTGTACGCCGGAGCGGATGGTATTTTGGCCGACAGCAGCGGAAGCGGAACTTTAAAGGGAAAGTCGATTCTCACACGCGGCGATATCGTGACGGACAGTGGCTCTACGCTTACGGTCGGAAACGGAAATTCTTCGATCTGGGCGGAAAATATAAAGACCTCGGGAAGCGGATCTTCCACGATGGAGATCAACGGAAATACGTATGTGGCAGATGATCTTGAGTTACGTGGAGTTGGAAGTAAGGTGACTTTGAAAGGAAATTATTATGGTTATAATTTCCAGAAAAATTACGGAACTTCCGATACGGTATCTTCGGATGCGGATTTCAGCAGTGCTATGATGGTAAACGGCAGAACGTGTAATTTGAATCTCAAAGATTTAAATTATCTGATGCTGGCGGGACGTACATTTATTTCCCGCAAGACAGATGCTGCAAAAAATCAGGATGTTCTGATGGGAGAATCCATCTCTGCGAGAACCAATCAGCTGGCTTATTATGTGCCGGCAGAGTATGTCAAAAATGGAACGTTTGATAGAAGTGGGTATGCTGCGCATATTGGTATTTCTGACGATACGTTACAAGGGTATCTAAACAGCAGTCAGCCGCTTGTGGCATACTATTTCCCGGAGGGAATGTATTATTACCTGAATTTTAAGACGGAACAGGATGCAAATGATTTCTTTGCAAATTATTACAATAACAATCAGGGAAAGGTAGCACAGTATGCCAATCTCTATCTGGATGAAAATGCTTTGATTATTGACAAGAAAACCATTATGACGTTGAAGGGAGATATTCTTTCGCGTGCTTCTGCTTCGGATGCCCTGAATGTCAAGAAGGTGACGATTCAGCCGGATAACTGGAAAGACGCTAACGGTCTGTTTTGGGATTATTGTTCTAAGTTGGCGGTCCGCTATAAGTCTTTAGAACTGGGACTTACCGATTCCGGGCAGGGTGTGACGCCGGATCAGGTGCGTCTGACAAGTACAGATGCCAGTGGTCATGAAGTGATTGATAAAACGGTCAATCCGCTGTTTGACAAACTGATTGACCGGAAAGCATTCGAACAGGAACTGGAAAAACATAAAACATCGACTACCGAAAGTGTGACCGTTTATTCACCAACCACAGATGTGTATCTGGTGAAAAACACCGGGACCTATGCGCTTCCAAATACGGTTACGCGGGGACTTGTGGTTGCAACCGGGGATGTCAAAGTGTCCGGTGATTTTGAGGGACTGATTATTTCTGGCGGGGTGATTTCGTTTGATTCGAATGCAGGCGCTGCGGGAACCGGTCATATAAAGGGAAATAAACTTCTTGTATCGCAATTGTTCGCGGAAGACCAGAAACGGGATACGCCTTTGTTTTCGCAGTTTTTCCGTGACTGTTCTTCAACGGCGGTATCGAATATTTCCGGAAATCTGGATCTGGATTCGTATCTGAATTACGATAACTGGAAAAAGAATTAAGAGGTGTGCCAATGAAAAAACGAAAACATCTGGGACAAAACGGAATTACATTGGTAGAAATCATTATTGTCATTGCAATTATGGGAATTCTGGCGAGTACATCGGTGATGATGATCGGGCATCTGCATTATGCCAACACGCAGAAGGTGGTAAAGACCCTTGATTCTTCGCTCAGTGCGCTTCAGGTGAAAACGATGAGCAAAACCGGTGATTACTATATGTATGTTTATAAACTGGACAATGGCTATTATATGCGGATTCTTCCGGATAATTTAAGCAGTTTTGATGATACGAAGCTGACGGATGACGGTACGCGGTTGTGTAACAATACCATCAAAATCCGGATGGACAGCAGCACGGGCAATGAGGTGACGGAAAAAGGTGCCGGTGGAAATTATATCAAGATTGCCTACACGAAAACGGCGTGCTTTGATACGGCAAATACGAATGTAAGTGCCATCTATATTGATGGAGTACCGGCATATACGGTAAAGCTGGTAAGTGATACCGGAAAACATTTTATTGAGAAATAACTTTGGAAAGGAGTGGCAGTGTGCGAAAAGATCATAGTGGAATTACGTTTGTGGAGCTGATTATTGCGATTGCAATTTCAACGATTATTTTTGGCGCTGCAATTCTTTTTCTGGGGATGGCGCACAAAAATTATAACCATGCATCCGCACAGATTGATTTACAGTCGGAGTCACAGATTCTGATGGAACAGATTGGTATGTGGGTGATGGAGGGAAACCGGGTGGAAAAGCTTGATCCTTCGGTATCCGGTGTAGAAGGAATAGTCATATATAAGATTCCGGGGACACCTTCGATAACAAATCCGGCAGGTGCCGCAGCCCCGGAGGCTGCAGGCAAGCGGGTGATCTGGATCTCTGCAGGTGGAAAGAAATTATATACAAAGAAAATGGCTGTGGCAGATCCAAAAACCGATACAACGGTGATTTCTGCAGCTACGGATGAGGTGCAGGAACATCTGATCGGCGAATATGTTACGGCATTTACCGGCACAGTAAATGCTTCCACGGAAAAGGCATCCGTTGCGGTTTCTTTTGATATGCAATATCTGGAACAGAAGTATACGATACAAAATGAATTCAAGCTGAGAAATGTACTCAGGTAAGGAAGGGGCGTTCGTATTGAAGATGGTAAGATGGCATCTGCAGAAAAAAAATAACGGAAACAGGAAAAAGAGAATTGCATCCGCAGTCTGTATGCTGGGGGTGCTTGTTGTCTGTCTTGGGGTTGTCGGGTACCGGAATAAATTAAAGGCGGATGAGAAACTTCCGGTGATGACAAGAGGGGTCGTTGACCAGATAGAGCAGATTCCGGAGTCGAAGCGCAACATTTACGATGCGAATGCCGCAGCGGCAAAGCTTGGAACCAAGGAAAACCCGTTTCTGATTCTTGAAATTGTGCCTTATGAAGAATACGCAGAGTTTGGATACCAGATCAGTGGATGTGAACCGGTAAATGTGGAAGAGATGCGTTATGGAAATGCTGATATTAATACGGTTAAAACAATAACCGGTGCAAAATGTGAAATGAAAACGGCTTATTTTTTCCCGGATGAGCCAGAAGGGGACATTTCAAAATATTCTGGAAATATGCGTGTCTGTGAGGATGGCATGAAAGATGCAGAATATACCGGATACTATGAGCGCGTCAAAGATGGGGAAGGTACGTTTGTCCAAAAAATCGTAAAAGGGGAAGACGGAAATGAAAGCTTATCGTTTGTCAGACAGGATCATGGAAATATTATCTGGCATACAGTAAATGATTTCGAAAAATCGGATGATAAAGATCAGACATTTGATGAAAAGACGGATCGTGAACTTACCAATGAGGGCGACCGGATTTATACAAAAAGAAAAAGTACCGGTGATAAATCAAAGGATAATATCAATGTAACAGAGAATTACTATCTATATAAAAACAATGATTATTTTTTAAAGGACAGTATCGGCTGTAAAACACAGGAGGAAGCAGACAATTATTCGGTGATTATTAAAACGATTACACCGGAAGAGCTGAATGCACAGCCGAAATGGGCAGATTATGCGGATCTGTATGTGGTTTCCCCAAAGGTACATTCCGGGGGTGATAATATCAGAGAGATCTGGAAAAAACACAACAGGTACGGAAAGCATTCGTCTGTTTCTTCGTATACGAATGGATTTAATGGATCGAAAGATATCAGCTGGGATGTTGCCGTGAAAATGTACCAGAAGATTAATCAGGAGGAGAACTATGCTCCGATCTTTATGGATTCCGGAGTGTATATACCTTCACAGGGATGTTTAGGTGAGGGAAAATCGGTTACGTTTCATATTCTGGACTGGAATATGAATCCAACCATTTATACTTATACCGATACGGGCTATAACAATAATATGTATAAACTGGCAGTCATGCTGTTTTCCATGGATTCTGAACTGTTTCAGCGGTTGTATCTGGATGGAGAAGATGCCTTGATTCAAAAGAAAGAAATTAATGGAGTTGAGACTGGTGTGTTTACTGCACAGACGGGCGATGCGCAGACATACTGGTCTATGTTTACATTTCTTCCGTCCGATGTGGATGGACGTGTGATCGGCGAGAACTGGTACCATTACTGGACGAAGCAGGATAAATGGGAGAAGTATATGACTGCCGGAAATATTTCTACCAATGAAAATCAGGGATATTTAAATGGCAGACTGTTTGTGTTTAAAGGGGATACAACTTCCACACAGGCATTTGGCACGGGGACGGTTCCGGCATCGGATCCGAATTCTAAGTTTACGGATTTTAAGGAATTTACGGGAAATGATCCCAAAGCGACACCGGCAGATGCAGTCCGTTATATTCTCGGATATAAAACATCAAAGGATCATGTGGATGGAGAACTGCGGATATTGGATATTGAGCCATGCTATGACCGAAAGAACGGATACTCGCTGAAAAAGAGTTATATCCAGCTTATGATTCCGAATTTTATCGGGGATATTAAGATTACCCATATGACTACGGCAGAGTTTATTGGTTCCACGGAGGATCTAAACAGCAAGTACAACATGATTTATCTTGGGCTGGATCAGGGCGCTTACAATCTGGAGAAAAAACGTGTAGCCTACAAAGATGCAGATGGCAACGTGAAATGGATTGATGAGATGCAGACTGTGTGGAATGATACCACGATGAACGGAAAAATTTATTTCCATACCGGAGATAAAATGACCAGTGCAGAGTATAGCAGGTCAGACGGCATAAGCCGTTCGGTCAAGTTCCTGTGGGCTGGAAGCGGAAATAATGTTATAGAGGATACGACACTCCGTTTCCCGGGAAATGACATTACAAAGATTAAGAAAGCGGAACTGGAGAACTTTTTACATGCCGGTTATCCGGTTGTTGCGGTTGATGACCTCTATCGCCTGTCCGATAAAATAGATGCCGGTTCAAACCTTGCGGATCTGGTCAGGGAGAGTAAGAAGGAAAAGAAAACCATTTACCAGACGTCAGATACCAATGGGCTGATTGCAAAGGTAAAAGAGGTCTGTCCGAAAATTACGTTTACAAAACTGCCAAATGAATATCAGGGAACGACTTCGTCTGGGGGGAAAAATGATACGTCTGTTTCCGTAGATGACAGTCAGGCAAATTATCTGGATGTGGACGGTTTTGGAAGATCAAAACTTGATTTTGGTTTTCAGGTGACGGATGTGCCATCCGCACAGTATCAGTGTAAAGTTTATATTGACCAGAATCAGGATGGTAAATTTGAAGAGGGGCTGGCAGATGTGGATGGCTCCGGGGATGCGGATGATTCGGATGATACAGGGGAAGTTTATTATGAGGGAGATGTTTTTACGGCAGGAGACGGGGAACAGAACATTACACCGGTAAAACTTTCCAGACTGTACTTCGGGCTGATCCAGTGGAAGATTGTTGTATACCGCAAGGATAATCCGGACATTCATTTTACACGTACCGGCTGCTCGGTTGCAAAAAACCAGACCGGACAGAAACGGGAGATTAAGGTGCTTCAGATAATGCCGGATACGGATACTAATAATAAGGGGTATCTGAATCTGGAAGAAAATACGCTGTTTACGAAATATTATAATGCATTGAATGATTATAAAATTTCCGTGGTAACGACTACAGTTTCTGATTTTCAGAAGGATTATTTCGGGGAGAAATTTGTGTATGATTATTCCAGGGATATTTCAGCCCAAAAGGGAAACGAAAATCCAGTTAAAATGTCGACAAAACAAAAGGAACTGTATCATACATACAATATGTTTATTCTGGGATTTGGTGATACGTTCCATAAGGTGAATATGTCGAATGAAAAAGGTGCGATTGATTTCCTGAAATATTTTATCGCCTCTGGAAAAAGTGTTTTGTTTACGCATGATTTTACTTCTATGCATAATGTGCACAGTGGGGATTTCGGATATTCTGCCAATACATATCTGCGTGATGTCATGGGAATGAACCGGTATAAAGCTGTGAGTGGGAAACTGACCGAGAGCGAACGAAAGGAACTGCTGGCTTATCAGGCGAAACATAAGTATGATACAATGACCCAGACAACCGTTGGCAGCAACGGTACACTTTCTACAACGGCACTTGGTAATACCCAGGGATTTACTTACTATGCCATGAAACGTCTGGGATGGGAAAAGAAAAATACGGATCAGATCATCCCATACCGGTATATGATCAGAAGTTATAAAAATGATGAATATATCTGTGGCGTGAGTAACGATAATGTGAAATTGACAGGATTTAACAATAATAATGACCTGACAACGCGTGCAACGAAGACGAATACGGGACAGATTACGGAATATCCGTTTAAAATTGACGAAACACTTAAAATTGCATCAACGCATGGGCAGTGGTATCAGCTGGACATGGAAGATCCGGAAGTTACGGTCTGGTACTGTCTTTCGGATAATGAGAACGGAGATCCGTGTGCATGGGCGGGTACGGCTTCAAACGGAGATGGAACCGGTGCCACCTATGGGGCTTCCCCGAATGATGCCGCCAATAATTACTATATTTACAGTAAGGGAAATGTTTTTTATTCCGGAGTAGGTCATTCTACGGTAGATGGAGATATGGAGGCAAAGCTTTTCATTAATACGATGATTGCCGCATACCGTACCACATATGAGCCACCAATGGTTGAGATTCTGAATGAAGAGGCGGAGCTTTTAAAAGAGGAGTCCGGAAATGGAAGTGATCCGAATCTGGTGTATAAGATGAACTGGATGAAAGAATATGGAAATAACCTTGACGGCACTAAGGAAAAAATCCGCTTCAGCCCGGTCGAACTGAATACCGTCAGAACGAAGCTGACCTGTTCGATCCAATACAAGGATGGAACTTATGTAGATAAAATTTATAAAAAAGACGGAACGGTGATTGAGGGAAAAGCAACAAAGGAGAATCCTAAAAAATATGTGTTTGAAAACCTGAAAAATATGAGTGAGTATTACTTTATTTATGATACGACAGGGGAAAACAAAAAGAAGGAAGGGGATATTGTTTTTGAAATTTATAACAATAAGTCCAAAAATCCGGATGGAACACCAAGGGTGGGAAAAACTACTGTGAAAATGGAATCACAGAATTTGTTTTTGCTTGATTAGTATGGGGATTTAAGAAAAGACACACAATGTGAGAGAGTATCGCATTGTGTGTCTTTTTTATGATGGTCACAGGTAGAATACGTTTTGCAATTACATATTATGCAGTATACGTAAAGTTTTCCTTGCCAGGAAGGTGGGGATATGCTATGGTAAACATATCTTTTTTCAGTGGCAGTTTCTGCTAGAAAATCCCATTTGTTTTGTTGCATAAGTGAAAGATGTGGACCTTGATGTGCCTTTGACGGTCAGGTTTTGACAGTCAGGTTTTGACGGTCGGAGATTGACGGTCAGGGTTTAACAGTCTGCAATTTTTATGCGTTGAAATAAAAGCAAAAACCACATATAATATAAGGAGAACATTTGGAAAAAGAACAAACGAAAAATCAACAGGAGAAGAATCAACAGGAGAATCAGAAAAAGTCCCAAAAGCTGCAGTGGCATCCGGCATTCTGTTCTGCCTTGCGCCTGGAACTATTGGAGGATGCAGAAAATTTGGAATTTACCGATGAGTTCCAGCTTACGGAGAAACCTTTGCAGATTGACTGTACGGTTGTAAAAGTAAAGAAGGACTGCAAAATAAAAAATGAAATCGGGAAGATCTTCCGGAAACACAATATTTTTGAATATAAATCCCCGAAGGATGAGCTGAACATTGATACTTTTTACAAGGCGGTTGCGTATGCATGCCTGTATAAAGTATTACCAAATCATGTGGATGAGATTCAGGCAGAGGAGATTACCATTACACTGATTCGAGACCGCAAGCCAGTGAAGCTTCTTCAGAAATTAAGTAGTGATGGGTATGAATGCAGGAAAGAAACAGCCGGAATCTATTATGTCAGTGGTGTGATGTTCCCGGTGCAGATCATTGCATCATCGGAACTGGATATGGATTTGCATGTACAGCTCAAGGCACTGACTGACAATTTGGATGAACCGCTGATGTGGAAGTATCTGCAGGAAGTTAGCGTTTTTACAGAGAGGGAAAAGAATCTTGCGGATGTTGTGCTTCAGGTTATTGTAAACAGTAACATGGAGAAAGTGCAAAAATGGAAAGGAAGTGAACAGACAATGTGTGAGGCATTACGTGTTTTAATGGCAGATGAATTGAATGAAGAACGCGTGGAAGGTCAGCGTGAAGGCCAGATTCGTGCATATGCAACTTTGGTAAAGGATGGAATCATTACAGTGGAAGTTGGTGCAGAAAAAGCAGGAATGTCTGTCGATGACTTTACAAAAGAAATGAAACAGGCTGGTTATGTAATCCCTGCGGTATAAAATCATTTTGTAAAGCCATGTAGTATGTATGGGTAAAAACATCTATAATTTCAATTATTCTGCGGATTCTTGAGAAACAGAGTCTTTCTTTTTCCTGGATTTTGCAGAAAGCATTTTATGACCAGAGTAGATAGCCATAATCATGCAGAGAAGAGAACTGCAGGCAAAATATTTGTGAGCTGATTTCATATTTTTATAGCCGGTATAGATAGTTCCGATCATGGTTGCCAATGCACCAAGGGACCAATATTTATGTGCTTTCATTTGAATACCTCCTGTGTTTTTCTATATAATACCTCTTTTTGGAGAGTATGCAAACAGGAAATTTTATTTTATTTGCTCTGAACTGTTTTTCTGATGAGGCAATATTTGTTAGAGGTCGGTGCATTTGCAGAGAGGGAAAAGGATCTTGCGGATGTTGTGTTGCAGGTCATTGTAAACAGTTACATGGAGAAAGTGCAAAAATGGAAAGGAAGTGAAAGGATTATGTGTGAGGCATTACGTGTTTTGATGGCAGATGAATTGAATGAGGAGCGTATGGAAGGTCGAATCGAAGGACAGCGCGAGGGAAAGATTCGTGCATATGCATCCCTGGTACAGGATGGAATCATTACAGTGGAAATTGGTGCAGAAAAAGCAGGAATGTCTGTCGATGATTTTACAAAAGAAATGAAGAAGGCCGGTTATATAATTCCAGCAGTATAAAATCAGAAAATGAAATGTGTGGTGCCCATGGTTGCACCACACATTTCATTTTAATTTAAGAAAAGTTTTATATAATAGGAATTGTTCTGGAAATCAGTTCGTGATAGTATAAAAGCTATGCATATGAAAAGGAGTTAAATCATGGGAAAAATATTTAAAAACATGCTCCCATACTGGAAATGGATTCTGGTTATTGTGGCTTTTCTTGTGATGCAGGCATTTTGTGATCTGTCCCTGCCACAGTATACATCGGATATTATCGATGTCGGAATCATGAGCAGCGGAGTGGAGCATATTCTTCCGGAAGAAATGACACAGGAAGATTTTGTGTCAGCACAGCTTTTTATGACCAGCAGGGAAAAGAAAACATTTGCCGCCTGTTATAAGGAGCCGAAAAAAGACGGAAACTATGTGAGAAATTGTGAAGAGGATACGCTTGACGATATGGATGAGTCTCTGTTGGAGCCGATCGTCATGGTATATCAGATGTCCCAGATGAAGGAGTCCGATATTGACGAGAAGGCTATCACGGCGAAAATGGGAACGGATGGGACGCAGGTAGATATGAAGCAGCTGATGCAGGCACTGGCAGCCGGCCAGGTACCGGATCAGCAGATTCTTGAGATGCGAAAGCAGGTGTCTGGACAGATTGATGCGATCGGATCTTCTACATTGAAATCCATGGGTGTGACCTATGCGATCTCCTGTGATAAAAATGCAGGTGTGGATGTAGATGCCATTCAGAAACATTACTTATGGACCACCGGAGCCAAGATGCTTGGTTTTGCGCTGCTGATGGTTATGGCGGCAGTGGTTGTCGGATATTGTGCTTCCCGTGTGGGAGCATCCATCGGACGGGATCTGCGTGATAAGACATTCCGCAATGTTGTACAGTACTCCAATGCAGAGATGGATCATTTTTCAACGGCATCCCTGATTACGAGAAGTACCAATGATGTACAGCAGATTCAGATGGTGACTGCAGTATTTCTGCGAATGATTCTTTATGCTCCGATCATTGGAATCGGTGGTGTGATTAAGGTTGCACAGACCCATGCAGGAATGGAATGGGTGATCGCGCTTGCGGTGCTTGTTATTCTTGGATTTGTAATGCTTCTTACCTCCCTTGCCATGCCGAAGTTTAAGATTATGCAGAATCTCGTGGACCGGCTGAATCTGGTTTCGAGAGAGATTCTGACAGGATTAAATGTCATTCGTGCATTTGGACGGGAAAAACGGGAAGAAGAGCGGTTTGATGAGGCCAACCGCAATCTGACAAAGACGCAGTTGTTTACCAACCGTGTTATGACATTTATGATGCCGGGAATGATGATGATCATGTACTGCATTACGCTTCTGATTGTGTGGATTGCCGCAAAGAGGATCGATGGCGGATATATGCAGGTTGGTTCCATGACGGCATTTATTACTTACACAATGATGATCGTTATGGCATTTCTGATGCTGACTATGATGTCTATCATGATGCCGAGAGCCGGTGTAGCTGCAGAGCGTATAGATGAGGTTGTACGCACAAAAAGTACGATTACAGATCCGAAAGAGCCGGCTGCCATGGAACAGTGTGAGGGTGTGATTGCCTTTCATCATGTAAATTTCCGGTATCCGGGAGCCACGGAAGATGTGCTTTCGGATATTGATTTTGTTGCAGAGCCGGGAAAGACCACTGCAATTATCGGAAGTACCGGATGTGGTAAATCTACGCTGGTCAACCTGCTTCCGCGTTTTTATGATGTGACAGGCGGAGAGATCACGCTTGACGGAACGGATATCCGCAAGTATACATTGCAGGATCTGCGGGAACATATCGGATTTGTACCACAGAAGGGAATTCTTTTCTCTGGTACAATTGCAAGCAATCTGCGCTTCGGGGCAGAGGATGCGTCAGATGAGCAGATCCAGGAAGCAGCGGAGATTGCGCAGGCAACAGAGTTTATTGACAGCAAACAGGATGGGTATGAGAGTGCGATTGCACAGGGCGGAAGCAATGTTTCCGGCGGACAGAAGCAGCGGCTTGCCATTGCCAGAGCAATTGCAAAAAATCCAAAGATTTATGTGTTTGATGACAGTTTTTCCGCTCTGGATATGAAGACCGATGCGGCACTCCGCAGAGCACTTGAGACAAAGACGGAACATACGACCGTGATCATTGTCGCACAGCGAATCAGTACAATTCTGCATGCGGACCAGATACTGGTACTCGACGATGGAAAGATTGTCGGAAAAGGCACGCATGAGGAATTACTGCACAATTGCGAAGTTTACGAGCAGATTGCCAGGAGCCAGCTGTCTGCCAAAGAACTGGGACTTTCTGAGGAGGTGAAATAAGATGGCAGAACAACGTACAAGAAGACCTCACGGTCCGATGGGCGGCCCGGGCAGAGGAATGATGCCGGGAGAAAAGCCAAAAGATTTCAAAAACTCTATCGAAAAACTGGTTCGTTATCTCGGAAGATACTGGTATGCAATCGTTGCCGTTATGATTTTTGCGGCGGTGTCTACCGTCTTTTCCGTTGCCGGACCAAAGGTTATGGCACGTGCAACGAATGCATTGGTGGAAGGTCTCGGAAAAAAGATCGCGGGAACCGGATCTATTGATTTTACCTATATTGCCAAAGTGTTATTGTTTACACTTGGCCTGTATATCTGTTCTGCAGTATTCAGTTTTATACAGGGAATGATCATGACAGGAATCACGCAGAAAACCTGTTACCGCATGCGTAAGGAAATTTCAGAGAAAATCAACCGCATGCCAATGAAATATTTCGAGAGCCGCACGTACGGAGAGGTGCTATCCCGCATCACAAATGATGTGGATACACTTGGACAGAGTTTAAATCAGAGTGTGACGCAGATCATTACGAGTGTGGCAACACTGGTCGGAACACTTGTGATGATGATTTCAATTTCCGGAATTATGACATTGATTTCACTTGTGATTCTTCCGGTATCTGCCATCCTGATTTCGTTTATTATCAAACATTCGCAGAAATATTTCCGCCAGCAGCAGGAATATCTGGGACATATCAACGGACAGGTGGAAGAGGTCTATGGCGGACATCTGGTGGTGCAGGCATATAATAAGCAGGAGAGCACCATCAAAAAATTTGAAGATACCAATCAGATTCTGTTTCAATCGGCATGGAAGTCCCAGTTTTTATCCGGACTGATGCAGCCGATCATGCAGTTTGTCGGAAACCTCGGTTATGTCGGAGTGGCAATTTCCGGAGGACTTCTGGCAATCCGCGGAACCATCGGGGTTGGTGAAATTCAGGCATTTATTCAGTATGTCCGGAATTTTACTCAGCCGATCCAGCAGATTGCGCAGGTGGCAAATATGCTGCAGTCGATGTCTGCAGCCTCCGAGCGCGTATTTGAATTTCTGGACGAAGAGGAAGAAGAACTGACGGTTGAACATGCTGTGCATCTCGACCATGTGGATGGTTACGTGGATTTTTCCCATGTAAGTTTCGGATACAATCCGGGCCAGATCATTATCAGGGATTTTTCCGCTCATGTAACACCTGGACAGAAAATTGCAATTGTCGGACCAACGGGAGCAGGAAAAACCACAATGGTCAAACTGCTTATGCGTTTCTATGATGTGACAGGCGGAGCCATTCAGGTGGATGGGCATGATATCCGCGACTTTAACCGTCAGGAACTTCGGGATGCATTTGGTATGGTATTGCAGGATACCTGGCTGTTTATGGGATCTATCATGGAAAACATCCGGTATGGCCGTTTAGATGCCACAGATGAGGAAGTGATTGAGGCGGCAAAAGCCGCACATGCCCACCATTTTATCCAGACACTTCCGGGTGGCTACCAGATGGAGTTAAACGAGGATGCAAGTAATGTTTCCCAGGGACAGAAACAGCTTCTTACAATTGCACGTGCTATCCTTGCGGATAACCCGATTCTGATTCTGGATGAGGCAACCTCTTCGGTAGATACCCGTACCGAAGTGCGGATTCAGAAGGCATTGGATAATCTGATGCGTGGACGGACCAGCTTTATCATTGCGCATCGACTCTCTACGATAAGAAATGCGGATCTGATTCTGGTGATGAAAGATGGCGATATCATAGAGCAGGGGACACACGAACAGCTTCTGGCACAAAAGGGATTTTATGCAGATCTGTATAATTCCCAATTCGAAGAGAATGCATAAGACATTGAAATAAATTGGCAGTTGTGCTATAGTTTAACTGTATTTATCGACAAATTTTGACAAAATCGGACAGTGCTTTCTGGTATGCTTATTTTTGACTGAATTTGACATTCTAGGAGGCCTACATGGGAAAACTAAATGTCGCAATTGCAGATGATAACGAGGTTATGCGTGACTTATTGGAAGAAATGGTAACCAGTGATGATGAACTGCACCTGATCGGGATGGCGAAGGATGGAGAAGAAGCCTGTCATCTGATCAGGGAAAAAGAACCGGATGTTGTATTATTGGATATTATTATGCCGAAACTGGACGGTCTGGCAGTCCTTGACAGGATCAGGGCAGATCATACACTAAAGAACCGGCCAACATTTCTGATGATCAGCGGAATCAGCAATGAAAAGATTACCGAAGACGCGTTTGAGCGGGGAGCGGATTATTACATTATGAAGCCGTTTGACCGGAATATTGTTTTGGACCGGATCAAGACACTCAACCGTCGAAAAAACAAAGTACGAAAAGAAATTGGCAGACCGGTTGAGATGGAAAAGAAATCGGAAAAGTACTCGTTACAGACACTGGAAGAGGATGTCACAGAGATAATTCATGAGGTTGGGGTTCCGGCACATATCAAGGGATACCAGTATTTGCGGGAGGCAATCATCATGTCTGTGACGAATATGGACATGTTAAATTCTATTACGAAAATTTTATATCCGGGGATCGCAAAGAAATTTGATACGACACCAAGCCGTGTCGAGCGTGCCATCCGTCATGCAATTGAAGTAGCATGGAGCCGTGGCAAGATGGATACGTTGGATGATCTGTTCGGATATACCATCAGTAATGGAAAAGGAAAACCGACCAACTCGGAATTTATCGCTCTTATTACGGACAAAATACGATTACAGATGAAGGGTAAGTAAAGGAGTGTTGTGTATGAAGAAGATTCTGTTTGTTTCATCAGAGGCAGTGCCATATGTGAAAACCGGGGGTCTTGCCGATGTTGTCGGATCACTTCCGAAATATTTTGACAAAAAAGAGTATGATGTGCGGGTAGTTATTCCGAAATACGCCTGCATGGATCGCTCATTTCTTCCAAATTTAAAATTTTTGTGCCATTTTTATGTAAATCTGAACTGGCGCAGGCAGTATGTTGGAATTTTCGAGTCAGAATATCATGGTGTTCACTTTTATTTTGTGGACAATGAATTTTATTTCGCAGGAGAATCTCCATACAACAATATCTATGAAGATGTGGAAAAGTTTGCATATTTTTCCAAGGCAGTACTTGCTAGTCTGCCGTATATTGATTTTGCCCCGGACATTATCCATTGCAATGACTGGCAGACAGGACTTATTCCGGTGTTTCTGCATACGGTATTTGGAGATGATAATTTTTATGCGGGAATCAAAACCGTGTTTACGATTCATAACCTGCAGTTTCAGGGACGCTGGCGAATTCAGGAGATTATGGATATTACAGGACTCCCGGCACACATTTTCAATGCATATGAACTGGAATCTTATGGCGAAGCAAACTACTTAAAGGGTGGCGTGGTATATGCAGATTATATTACTACCGTCAGCCCGACGTATGCAAATGAGATTACGACCGTAGAAGGGGGAGAGGGCTTAAGTGGCCTGATGACTGCCCGAAAGGATCGCCTTTATGGTATTTTAGACGGAATTGATTATGAAGAATATAATCCACAGACAGATCCTTATATTCCGGTAAATTATTCGAAAAAAGATGCAGTGAGTGGGAAAAAAGAAAACAAAGTTGCATTACAGAAAGAACTTGGGCTTCCAGTCAGGGAGGATGCTTTCCTGATCGGAATCGTATCGCGTATGACCAGCCAGAAAGGATTTGACCTGATCGGCTGCGTATTGGATGAACTTTTAACCGAAATGGATATACAGCTGGTGGTTCTTGGTTCCGGAGAGAGCCAGTATGAAAATATGTTCCACCATTATCAGAGTAAGTATCCGGATAAGGTAAGCGTACATATCGGATTTACCGAGGAGCGTTCGCACCATATATACGCGGCAAGTGATGTGCTGCTGATGCCTTCCATGTTTGAACCATGCGGGCTGGCACAGATGATTGCCATGCGTTACGGAACGCTTCCGATCGTACGTGAAACCGGAGGACTCCGGGATACGGTAGAACCATACAATGAATATGAAAATACAGGATGTGGTTTTTCATTTGCGAATTTTAATGCACAGGAAATGGCAGATATTGTCCGGTATGCGTATCGTGTGGAGCATGAACACAAGACCGCATGGAAAGAACTGATCTATCGTGCGATGGATCGCAATTTTTCCTGGAATGCTTCGGCACATGCATATGAGAAGCTATATGATAAACTGGTAGAAATGTAATAGATGTTCCCCGCAGAATTTTTTCTGCGGGGATTTTGTGTCTGGAAATATAATCTATGAAGTGCAGACCGGCTGCGGCATGGTCAGCAGATGGCTGTGCCGGCAGTAATAGTAGGCATGGTCGGACAGAATTTCTTCATCCTGAAGCTGTGAGGCATTCACTTCTTTTACCATTGCGGTGTAATGGTCGAGATTCTGCCTGTCGTTTTCATCGGCGGCAAGAATCAGTACTTCGTGAATACTGCTTGGCAGAATGATCAGATCCTTTTCAAACAAATCGGACAGTTCTTTTAAGATGTCATCGTAGAGGAGAACGGTTGCACCGTTGGTCCGGTACGTATTGGTCAGAACATACAGTGGCGGGGATGCTTCCGGGAGTGGAGTTTCCGCGACGAGCTGCATTTCTTTGAGAAGACTGCTCATTGGGGTAAGCTGTGGGGGAAGAAGCTGTGGCGTGTTTTTCTTCGCAAGCCGGTAGAGCGTTTCTTTGTCGGTTTTCCAAAGGTTTAAGTGATGATTGTGGATCAGAATATTTGCCTGGTTTTCGGCACTTGCATGGAGCAGACAGTAAAAGATTACGGCCAGATCCTGATAGCGGAAAAACGGAACCTCTTTTAACAGTTCCTGATTTTTTTCAAAGCTTACAAGACGCATGACGATGTGCTCGCTGGCACGGGAAAAATCGGTAAAGTAGGACGTGTCAAAATTTTCTTCCGGGGCATGCGCCTGATAGGTATGAAGAATATCTTCACAGATTTCTTCAAGGCATACCCCTTCCAGATAGCGATGATAGTATGGCATCAGATAGATCGCAGGTGACACGTTTTTCTTCGGATGGAGAAGTACCAGACCATCGTAATGTGTTCCGTTATTTTTGGTAAAGGAACGAATGTCTAAAGTGACACCTGTCTCGATACGCAGAGAAAGCTGTGTACGGATCGTTGTTAAAAATTCCTGATAGTTCATATGTAATTGAAAACAAATGTATATATGGGAAATTTCGGAATGACCGTTTCCGAAGATGAAAAATCCACGGTGTTAACCAGACACCGTGGATTTACTTTAGCATGTTTTGACTGAAATTGCAATCATTTTTCTCGGTTTTTTAATAAGAGAGAAGTTCCTGCCACAGCTTTGTGTACTTGGCGGAATCATCATCACTTAATGCTTTATAGATTTCACATCTTTTTATCGTGTCACTGGAAGGATTGACAGCTTCGTTATTTTTTACGTCAGCGTCCTGATTTTCTACCACAGATGTAATCGGAGAGGCATACTGCACATATTCGAAATTCTTTTCTGCGATATCATCCTTGCACAGGAAATTTAAGAATTTTAAAGCGTTGGTCTGGTTAGTGCAGGACTTTGGAATGAACCAGGAATCGATCCAGAGGTTGGATCCCTCTTTTGGAACGGAATAATCCAGATTGTCGTTCTCTGCCATGGCCAGTGCAGCCTCGCCGGAGTAGCACAGTGCGATGGAGGCTTCTTCTCCGATCATGGCATCGGCTGTCTCGTCTACATAGTAGGCATATACGATTTTATCATCTTTTTGCTTTTTTAATATGTCGAGGGCTTCCCGCAGATGATTTTCATCGGTATCGTTTAAGGAATACCCTTTGGAGATCAGGGCAGGGGCAAACGTATCACGGACGGAATTTTCCATGATGATTTCATCCTCATAGGTAGGATCCCACAGGCAGTCCCAGCTTGATACGGTTTTGGCATCAATGGTTGTTTTGTTGTAGAGAAGGCCAAGAGTCCCGTAAAAATATGGAACGGAATAGGTGTGATTCTTGTCATAGGAAGCAGACATATCAAGGATCGTTGGATCCAGATTTTTGTAGTTGTCCATGGCATCGTAATCTTCTTCGAGCACTTCGCCCTCGTTGATCAGACGCTCAACCATATATTCGGAAGAGCAGATTACATCATAGTTGATGGAACCGGCTTTGTATTTGGTATACATTTCTTCCGGACTTTCATATTCTTCGTATTTGACGGTGATACCAGTTTCTTTTTCAAACTGTTTGACTACGGACTCATCGATATATTTTCCGTAATTTAAAACGGTTAAGGTCTGTCCGCTTTTTTTCGCAGAGGAAGATCCCCCACAGGCAGTGAGTGCGCTGACTGCCAGAGCAGAAATTAAGAGGGCAGAGAAAATTCTTTTTTTCATAATAGGACTCCTTTCGGCTGGAATAAAATTCCAATGGAAAATTTATTTGGCTGCAACACGCTTCTTCCCCGGATAAACATTTCCGGCAAGAAGAATGAGCAGAACGGCAAAGAACAGAATCGTGGAAAGTGCATACAATTCCGGTTTGATTCCTTTGCGAAGTTCTGTGTAGAGCATGGTGGAGAGGGTATTGACCCCGGCTCCTTTGGTAAAATAGGTGATGGAAAAATCATCCAGTGACATGGTGACTGCCATCATAAATCCGGAGAACACACCGGGACGGATTTCCGGCCAGGTGACTTTGTAAAATGCATACAGCGGAGTTGCTCCAAGATCAAGTGCCGCCTCATAGGTGCTGCGGTTTGTCTGTTTCATTTTCGGAAGCACATTTAAAATAACATAAGGAATACTAAAGGTAATGTGCGCTAAAAGAACCGTCACAAATCCGAGGTCGATAAATTTCACAAACAAAAGCATCATGGAGATACCGGTTACGATATCCGCATTCAGAAGCGGAATATTGGTCGCGCCGAGATAAATGGTCTGGTGCCGTTTTTTCATGGCGGCTATGCCGAGCGCGGCAAGTGTTCCAATCAGTGTGGAAATAATTGCGGACAGGAAAGTGACCTGCAAAGTTGTGATAAATGCAGTCATGATCTTTTCGTCCTGAAAACAGCCGGTATACCACCGGAGCGTGAAGCCTCCCCATTTTACCTTGGAACGGGAATCGTTGAAAGACAAAGCAATCAACACAACAATCGGAAGGTAAAGGAAGGCAAAGATCAGGATCATATAGATCCGGGATGCACATTTTTTTAACATATGGATGTTCCCTCCCCTTCTTTATCAAATATATTTACAATTGTCATACTTACGATTACAAAGATCATCAGGACAAAGGAAAGACCGCTTCCGGCATTCCACTGCATTCCCTGCATAAAATCCTGCTCGATCACATTTCCGATTAAAAGAACGTGACCACCGCCTAATACCTGCGAGATTGCAAACGAGGTAAGTGACGGGACAAATACCATGACGATTCCGCTGATGATTCCGGATACGGTAAGCGGAAGAATAATCTTAAAAAAGATGGCTGCATTTCCGGCTCCCAGATCGCGGGCCGCCTCAATCCAGTCTTTACGAATCCGTGTCATGGAGTTATAAATCGGCAGCAGCATAAACGGCAGGAAGTCGTATACCATGCCAAGGACAACGGCTGTCGGTGTATTTATGATATTGATGCGGGAAAGCCCGAAACCTGTGAGAATGGAGTTGATTACACCATTTTTGGAAAGCAGAAGTTTCCATGCCAGGATACGGAGCATAAAGTTCATCCACATCGGAAGCATAAAGATAAAAACAACCAGTCCCTGATTTTTGATCTTCCTATTATTTAAAATCATTGCCAGCGGATAGGAGAGAACCAGACACACGATGGTGCATATAATTCCAAGTCTCAGGGAAAGTCCCATGGCTTTGCGGTTGGTTTCATCTGCTATCGCTGTGATATAGGATAATGTAAAACTGCCATCGCCGTTTGTAAATCCATAGTAAAGAATCATGATAAGCGGCAGGAGAATAAAACCGATGATCCATATAAGGTATGGACCGGCAAGAAACTGCTGTTTAAATTTACGCATCGATCTCCACCGCCTTTTCATCGGAAGATTCCGGCTTATGCATGATCTGGATATTAAATGGGATCACTTTGATTCCGACTTTGGTGCCGACCGGAATATAGCTGGTGGTGTGTACCAGCCATTCATAGCCACCGGCCATGACATCAAGCTCGTAATGAACACCTTTAAAAATCAGGGAGGTTACTTCACCCCGCAGTGTTCCCTCCGAAGGATCGACAAGTTCTACATCTTCCGGACGGATGACAACGTCGACCGGCTTATTGTTGCCGAATCCTTTGTCGACACATGCCCACCGGGCACCGAGAATCTCTACAAGTTCATCTTTTATCATGATTCCGTCAATGATATTGCTGTGTCCGATAAAATCGGCAACAAATGCGTTTTCCGGTTCGTTGTAAATGTTTTCCGGAGTACCGATCTGCTGGATATATCCCTGATTCATGACAACGATGGTATCGGACATGGTCAGTGCCTCTTCCTGGTCATGAGTGACGTATACAAAAGTAATTCCCAGTTCTTCTTTCAGACGGATGAGCTCATACTGCATGTTCTGGCGCAGTTTTAAATCAAGTGCACCAAGCGGTTCATCCAGAAGAAGGACTTTTGGCTCGTTTACAATCGCACGGGCGATGGCGATACGCTGCTGCTGACCACCGGAGAGAGAATCGACCGAACGGTTTTCAAATCCTTCCAGATTGACCAGTTTTAAGGCATATTTGATTTTATCCTGAATATATGCTTTGCTTTTCTTACTTATTTTAAGGCCGAATGCAATGTTTTCGGCGATGGACATATGCGGGAAAAGAGAATACTTCTGAAAAACGGTATTCAGTTTCCGTTCATTGGCTGCAAGAGCTGTGATATCCTGTCCGTCAAACAGAATCTGTCCCTTGTCCGGGCTTTCAAAGCCTCCCAGCAGACGCAGGGTTGTAGTTTTTCCGCATCCGGACGGACCTAAAAGGGTCAAAAATTCATTCTCCCGGACATACAGATTTAAATCATCCAACACAAGATTGGAATCGTAGGATTTGGAAATTCCAATAAAATCAATTAAATGTTTACTCATACGTTTGTCCTCTTAAAAATTTGGTGGGGTAGTCACCCAGATGATGACAGCATCTTTTGCACCGGTGTTTTCCAGATAATGCTTTTTCCCTGCTTTAAAATAGAAAGATTCCCCGGCATGTACCGTCTGGTTTTGTCCGGCATAGTGGATACGGACGTTTCCTTTGATTACATAACCGAAATCCTCCCCCTCATGGGGCTGATAAACTTCTGACCGTCCACCGGCGTGTAAAGTCAGACGAACCGGTTCCATCTGGTTTTTCTGTGCATTGGGAACGACCCATTCAATACAGCAGTGTTTTTCTTCGTCGGTTTTTTCAAAATAATCTTCCTGTTTGAAAACAATCTGTTCCGGCTCTTCATCTGTAAAAAATTCTGCTGGTGTCGTACCAAGGCACTGGATGATATCCAGAAGAGTTCCGATGGACGGAGAGTTCTGGTTTCGTTCTAACTGTGAGATAAAGCCCTTGGTCAGCTCGGCACGGTCCGCCAGCTCCTGTTGCGTCAGTCCGTACTGGATGCGCAGTTCTTTCATGCGGTGTCCAATGTCCATGGCATGCCTCCCGTAAATTTATGAAACATGATTGTTAGTTGATTTTTTGTTTACTAATTATAAACTCAACAATTTCTATTCTACAGAATCCATGTGAAAAGTCAATCTTTTTTTAATATAAATTTTATGAAAAAACAGTTGATTTTCTGAATCGATTTTGGTATTATATACAAGTACGTTTTGCCAATATGGCTCAGTTGGTAGAGCAACGCATTCGTAATGCGTGGGTCAGGGGTTCGAGTCCCCTTATTGGCTTGGTTTCAGACACGTTTTGTATCGGGTATCCGATGGAAGACGTGTCTTTTTTACTTTAAAAAGTGCTTGTTTCTTAGGCATGAAATTGGTATAATGGGCGCAGACAAAGAAAATAAGAATAAAGGTTGAGGTAAAAAATGGACAAGAACAAAAAGACGTTTCAGGTACCGACATTACTGGCCTTTGCAGCAATTGTTGCAATTATGGTGATTGTAGGGGTGAGAGTCCTTAACGTTCCGGTAGTTCCTATGTGTCTGCTTGTTATCATTGAGGCAGTTATTGCAGTGATGCTGCATCATGCGGAACTCTGGGTGCATGGACTTCTTATTCTGGCAGAACTTTGTGCCGGTGTTGCCGGGAAAAAAACAGTATTGATTATTTTATGTGCAGTTGTTTACATTGCAGCGACGTTTGCACTGCAGATGTTAGATAAAGGAGAAACACAGAATGGACAGTAGTGACAGTAGTTATTACAGCAGGCAACAGCTGGATGAGCTGTTTTTACAGATGATCGCCTTTTTTTCCGGAGATCCGAAACGGATTCAGCATTTCATGAAAGTGCATAGTTTCGCAAGAATCATCGGAACAAAAGAAGGGCTTGACGAGACATCCCTTTTTATATTGGAAGCAGCCGCTTATACCCATGACATTGGAATCCGTCCGGCAGAAGAAAAGTATGGACGGTGTGACGGAAAGCTGCAGGAGCAGGAAGGACCGATTGTGGCACAGAGAATGCTTTCCGATGTGGGAATTGAAAATTATCTGATCGACCGTATCTGTTATCTGATCGGACATCATCATACATATGATAATATCGAAGGACTGGATTATCAGATTCTGGTGGAGGCAGATTTTCTGGTCAATTTATATGAAGATGACGTCAATCGTCACGGAATTGAACAGGCATATCAGCAAATTTTCCGGACGCAGACCGGAAAAGAAATTTTTAATCAGATGTATACAGATGAAAGATGAATAAAAAAAATTATCAGAAAATAATGGAAGATCTGATCCGTGAAAACTGTACGGCAGGGGAGGCTCCAAGCCTCCTTTTGCACAGCTGTTGTGC